>Ga0131853_10005810_pt1 | contig 22316 bp, 21 predicted proteins | sample TergutLab28metaG_FD_92764 | JGI IMG/M metagenome (GOLD analysis project Ga0131853, IMG submission 92764) | Labiotermes labralis P1 segment gut microbial communities from Petit-Saut dam, French Guiana - Lab288 P1 (version 2) (version 2) | ecosystem: Host-associated > Arthropoda: Insects >... | reverse complement strand
TTAATTGATACAATTTTCTGCATGAAGACACTCTCCTTTCAGGAGGTACTTGTTTCGGCGCAGAAACATTGTATCAGAAAGGCTTGAGTGTCTTCAATTTTCATTTAAGTTTACAGTACGTAAAAATACCCTAGGAGGCACCAGACATGAAAAAGCGAATCTTATTTGGGGTTTTAACCCTATGTATTACGCTACTAATATCCGCTTGTGCAACACAAGAAGTCATTATCGACCCGGCTCCGGCAGCACACGTTGAAGTAACCCCTGCTGCTGAGTCTGCTCCAGAAGCATTGATTCAAGAAAGCGACATCCCTGAAATCAGCGTAATCAGATGGAATTGGGGAACGAGCGGAAATGTGCTTGTAACAATAGCGGAAGAACGGGGGTACTTTGCTGAATATGGTTTAACTATTGAAAATGTTCCGGCTACGGCTATTGCTGATGCTATGACTCTGCTCATCGGTGGACAGGTTGATATTGTTTCTAATTCTGGTACAGCGGGTCCTCTGCAAAGAGTTGCTGCCGGTGTAGATTTAGTTAGCTTTGGTGGACATATGGTTACGGGTGCTATGCCTGTTATCGTGCGTTGTGACTCCGAATTCGCAGGCGCAACCGGTGTAGAAGACTTGATTGGCACTAGATTTGCTGCAAGACCTAGCTTTTTCGCCTTCACAGGTGCGATTATGGATCTAGGTTATGAGCCCCTTGAGGCGCTTGAATGGATAGTGCACCCTAGCTATCCCGACGCTTTGGCGGCGTTGCTACGTGGAGAGGTAGACTTTGCCCTTATGGGTACAGGACAAAATTATGTCATCCGCAATCAGCTGGCGGACGAAGTTGAAATAGTGTTTTATCACAGTACGGTTATGCCTAATTACTCATGCTGTCGTTTAGTGGCTAACAGAGAGTTTGTCGAAAGTAACCCTGTTACCATCAGACTCATGTTTCAAGCTCTAATCCGTGCCCAACATTGGTTTGAAAACAACAGAGAAGAAGCAGTTGTGTTACAGGCTGAAAGAATGGGTTCTTCAGAAGAATTTGTTGCCTCGTTTATGCTTCACGAGAGGTATGTTCTTAGCTTAGACCCTCTTAAAAATGCCACAGTGCGTGCATGGAACATATTGGATGCAACAGGATTCCTTGATGAAGAAGCCACGAATATAGACATAATGGACCATATCAACATAGAACTGTTTGAAGCCGCTTTAGATGAAGTTATCCGCAAACATGGAGATACCGACCCGGAATTCTTTAACGGCCTGCGTACTTTCTTTGAGGAGCAAAATAGGTAAATGAGACTACTAAAAGCGTTTTTTCGCAAATATTGGCTTACTGCTTGCATATATATTGGGCTTATATTGCTTTATATTTATTTTACGGAGGCAGGGGTACTTAATCCATTCCTATTTCCAAGCGGAGATGCGATATTGACGGCCTTAGTTGATAATAGAGATGTTATGTGGCTCAATATGCTTGCATCTTTTAGACTACTAATTCCGTCAATTGTAATTTCTGTTGCTATTTCACTTTCTCTAGGAATAATCCTTGGCATGAATAGGTGGTTAAGGGACGCAGTTCAGCCGGTCATATATACTTTTAGTGTAGTGCCGGCCGTGCTCTTATCGCCTTTTGCGCTGATGCTAGCTCCTACCGTTTGGATGGCGTCTGTGTTTTTGATTGTCTACAGTACGGTTTGGGCGACACTATTTGCTACAACAACAGGGATTATGACCATAGATCAGAGGTATTTGGACAAGGCGGCGACTTTGGAGCTTAAGGGCATAAAGAAGATGACAAAGGTGATTTTACCTGCCGCCAGTCCTACTATATTAGCAGGATTTGTAAACTCCTTACGTGGTGCCTTTGTAATGCTAGTGTTTGCAGAAATGTTTGGCGCACAACATGGCATGGGATTCTTTGTAAGGCTAAACGCCGAGTTTGGACTTTACAACCGCACTTGGGCAGGGTTTTTATTCCTAATTTTTGTATTGTTTATTGTGATGCAGTTTTTTGAGAAATTACAAAAGTATTTACTTAAGTGGACGGGTTGACTATTACTGTTACTAGTATGCTGTAGAAAAGCCTTGACACAAGGCTATTACTTGTGCTAAGTTTATTCTCGTATAAAAATCAAACTGAATATCTATAAAATGTGGCGAGCATAATTAAATGATTTTTTAAATCTTTAAGCTGTGCGATAATAGGGAATCAGGTTGGAATCCTGAGCAGTCCTGCTACCGTATTGACTGCCGAAGCTTTACGCTTAAGTCTAAGTCGGGAACCTGCCTCATTTTGAACGGCATTATGTCGCCATATAATGACTCCACAGAGAATGGGTTGGTATGGTTATTGTAGATAGTGCAGGCTTACCTGACTAGTTAAGACTTACGATATATTATCCCGATTCTTAGCGTGAAATGTGATTCACGTAGGTCGGGATTTTTTATGTAGCCTAGGCATGAACAAAGGAGATGAAAAACGGATATGAACAAAAGAGTTGCCCTGTTTTTAGGGTTTGTGATACTAGTGGCTTTAGCTGCTTGCGGAGCATACGATACTGCCCCTGCTGATGCTACCATACAGGGAGTTGCCCTGCGCCACGTAACAGATCGTAGTGGTCGTACCATCACTCTGCCGGATGAGATTAACACCATAGTGACTCTAGGGCCGTCTAAAGCGGAGATTCTTGTTGGGCTTGGCTTTGGTGATAGGGTTATAGCTGCCGATAGCTTTTCGGCGGATGTTGCTGGGCTTGGGGCGAATGTGCCTAGGGATTTTGGCATCACGAATCCCGATATAGAATATATCGTAAATTTGGCACCGGATATTGTGTTCGTAGTAGGTTCATCTACAGCAGAGGGATATAATGAGACGCTTAGCCCCGTTTCGGCTGCAGGCATAACTGTGATTTTTATGCCAACCAGTGCAAGTATTTCCGGCATCATGGAAGATATAAGGTTTATTGCAGCTGTGATGGGGGATGAACAGGCAGGGGAGAGCCTTATTTCAACCATGCTGGATGAGATAGATGAAATTAGGCAAATCGCAGCAACTATTAGCGAGCCAAGGACAGTATATTTTGAAGTGTCCCCTGCGCCGATGATGTTCAGCTTGGGTTCGGGAACGTTTTTGAATGAACTAATAGAAATAGCGGGCGGGATTAATATTTTTGCAGACCAAGAGGGCTGGATTAATGTGGCTGATGAGATAATTCTTGAAGCCAATCCAGATGTGATACTGACTTCTACGGACTTTATTGATGACCCGGTGGGAGAAATTATGGCAAGGCCTGGCTTTGGCGTAATTACAGCGGTGCAAAATAATGATGTGTTCTATATTGATACTGCATCAAGTAGTCGTCCAACCCATAATATCACAAAGGCACTAAGGTATATAGCGATGTATGTATACCCTGAGTATTTTCGGTAAAAGTATTCGACCTCACTTGAAACCTCTATTATTTTCAGGATGCTCGTTGGCACAGCAGGCCGAGCAGTAAATGCGAAGCATTTGCGGCTAGGATTGCCGGTGCCTCAGCACTTTTCACTTTGCGAAAATGCCATTGTCCGGCCTTCTTGCCGGTGCCTCAGCACTTTTCGCTTTGCGAAAAGCCACCCTTCGGGCGTCCGGCCTTCTTGCCGGTGCCTCCCAGCAGATAAACTTCTTATATGATTCTCAAGATTTTAGCCTTAACCCCCTCAAAAAAACTTTTTTTGGAGGCTCCACGGCTAAAATGGTGTTTGCGAACTGTCGGTATCTTCCGCTTTGCTGACGGCTGCGCTGACAGGTCACTATCGGCACTTCCTTGCATAACAAAAAATCAGCTCAGAAATTTGCTGCAAGCAGGTTTAGGAGGAGGTCTAATGACAGCAAAGGTAATTATCGCGGTATCTGTTAGTATTGGCATACTTCTACTAAGCATAGCGGTCGGAAGTGTATATATACCTCCAGTCGATATACTCCGAATAATAGGGCATAATCTTTTTGGGGCAGAATTAGCTGAATATATAACAGCGTCACAACTAGCAATAGTATGGAATTTGCGCCTGCCTCGTGTGTTGCTTGCATTTAGTGCGGGAGCTGCGTTGTCTGTGAGCGGTGCAATTATGCAATCTGTTTTGCGCAACCCTCTTGCATCATCTTATACATTAGGTGTATCGTCTGGCGCATCATTAGGTGCTGCTTTGGTGATTTTTTTAGGGGTTTCGTTACCGTTTATGCCTATGATGACCCTTCCGATACTGGGCTTTGTCTTTGGGCTGGGCACAATCCTTTTAGTTATATCCATTGCTGGGCACTTGGATACGCATATGGAAAACCATACCATCATCCTTACAGGCATGGTGTTTTCTTTGTTTATCAGTGCAATTACAACGCTGATGTTTGCACTCTTTGGCGAGAGTATTCAGCGTATGGTGTTTTGGCAGATGGGCAGCTTCTCTATGCGTGATTGGCACACGGTTTATATACTTGCGCCTGTGGCTTTGATTGGTATTTTATTCGTCTCGCGTTTTAAGTGGGAACTTGACGTTATGAGCTTCGGTGAAGAACAAGCTCAGACCGTAGGAGTAAACATCAAAAGAGTGAAATTGATACTATTGATAACTGCTGCTGCACTTACTGGTAGTACTATTGCTTTTGTTGGGGTTATCGGCTTTGTTGATTTAGTGGCGCCTCATGTTGTGCGCAAAGTTTTTGGAGCGCAGCATAGATACGTAATCCCAATGTCGGGCGTTGTAGGCGGGGCGTTCATGGTCATCTCAGACCTTGTAGCAAGAATAGCAGTAAGCCCTGTGGAGTTGCCTGTGGGTGCAGTAACAGCTATAATAGGTGCGCCATTTTTTGCTTATATTTATATTAGCAGGCGAAGGAGGTGAGCATAGCAATTTTACTAAAAGCAGCAATTCAGTTTGACAAAAAAATCCTTTGCCTAAACTCCTCGAAGCGTTGGAGCTTTTCGGCTTGGAAATTTCAAGTCAAACATGGAATTGCTTTGGTAGTCCGGCTGTTGCTCCATACCCTAGCCCTATAAGCATTTCTCCGGAATCAGGGAGTTTTTGACGATGCAAAGAGGCTGCAAAGGCGAAAGCTGCTATGTGCGTAAAAGAAGGACTATTAAAAATAAAATTGCTATATAGAGTAATGGCAAAAGCTTTAATGATACAAGGGACCGCCTCCGGCGTTGGCAAAACAATACTAACACTAGCCCTATGCCGCATCTTTAAGCAGGACGGGCATAGGGTTGCGCCATTTAAAGCACAGAATATGACAATCAACACTTGCCGAGCGGATAACGGTGAGGAAATCGCTGTATCTCAATGGTTACAGGCACTAGCGGCAGAGATAGAGCCTTCTTGCGATATGAATCCGATAATACTCAAACCCGCACATGATGGGACAGAGGTAATCATAGCCGGTAAGCCTTATGGCACAATCAATATTGAAAATTTTAAACAGATAAAAATGCGCTTGTCCAATGTAATTAAGGAGAGCTATTCCAGGCTATCCTGCAAGCATGACATCATTGTTATCGAAGGGGCGGGGAGCCCAGTGGAGCTAAATTTAAACCGTGACGATATAGTCAATATGGGCATGGCAAAGATGGCAAATGTTCCGGTGCTACTCGTATCGGACATTGACCGTGGCGGAGTTTTTGCATCACTTTTCGGTACGATTAAATTGATGGATGAGTCTGAGAGAGCATTTGTAAAAGCGACCATAGTAAATAGGTTCAGAGGAGATACGACAAGCTTTAATGATGGCGTAAAGATTCTCGAAGATATTACTAAACTACCTGTAGCCGGCGTAATTCCGTATACTCAAATTGATTTGCCAGAGGAAGACGATATGTTTGTTGCAAGGCACACCTTGGATGAGTCTATAGACTTTAGCCAGCAATTTGACCAAATTGCTGAGTCCGTGCGGAAGGCTGTTGATTTGAAGCTTATTTATGAAATACTGGAAAAAGGGGCAGGACAATGAAAATAGCAATATCCTACAGCGGCGGCAAAGAAAGTGCCCTAGCCCTCTACAGAGCGGTAAAACAGGGGCATGAGCCTACCGCACTCATTACTGCTTTTAACACAGATGCAAGTCGATCGCACTCACATGGCTTACCGGAAGCAGTGCTGGAGAGCGTTTCAAAGTCGTTAAATATTCCTCTTTGGGTGGTGAAGACAAGCGGCGAACTCTATGCCCATAATTTTGAACAAGCGCTCAAAAGAGCAAAAGAAGAAGGGGCTGGGGCATGTGTCTTTGGCGATATTGATATAGAAGGGCATCTTAAATGGTGCAGCGAAAGGTGCGAGAATGTAGGGATTAAGGCAATGTTTCCCCTTTGGGGCGAGAAACGCAAGAGTATTGTATATGAGATGATTGAAAATGGCTTTGTTGCTAATATTACTACGGTCAATACGAAATATCTAAGTGAGAACTTTTTAGGGCAAAAGCTTACAAAAGAGCTTGCGAAGCGCATAGAAGCCGAAGGAGCTTGTATATGCGGCGAAAACGGCGAGTACCATACCTTCGTTTCCTCAGGGCCGATTTTTAAATGTCCAATAGATATTTCCTTTGGCAAGAAGGTTAGAAGCGGTGATTATGCTATGCTGCCTGTGAAAGAGCAATTTTTGCAGTTCATTGCATCGTCAAGAACTCCCGGATGACGAAGCTTTTTGACTCGCAACGTAGACATCAAAAACTGAAAATGCTTAGAAGGCTGAGGCATGGAGCTAAAGCCAGACTATCTAGGAAGGCGTAGTTTTGACCGGGTTCTGGGTCAAAGCGTCAGCCGGTTTTTCCATCTTGTTGGGAAATCCTACCTTTTGTGAAATTGCTATAATGAATGGAAGATAGGTGCAAAATGCTTACGCTTAACGATGTGTCTGCCGGATACGGCGGTGTAGATGTAATTCGAAATATTTCAATGAATGTGAGTAATAATTTATCCATTATCGGGCCAAATGGTTGCGGGAAAACGACATTGCTCCGGGCAATTGCGAATATTTTACCTTATAAAGGTGAAATTAGTATGTTTGGCATACCTTTTTCCGGCATGACTAGGCGTGAAATTTCACTGAATATAGCCATGCTTACTCAACAGCCAAGCATATATTTTTCCTACAGTGTATTTGACACCGTTATGATGGGGAGATATTTGCATATAAAGGGCAGGCTTTCGGGCAATCCGTCAAAAGAAGATAAAAAGGTAGTTATTCAGTCATTAGAGGCAGTGAATTTACTTGCCCAAAAAGATAAATGCATTACGGAACTCTCAGGCGGACAATTGCAGAGGGTTTTCTTGGCAAGAGTTTTAGCACAGCAGCCATGTGTAATACTCCTAGACGAACCGACGAACCACCTGGACTTAAAATGCCAAACGGAGATTATAGACTATTTGAATAAGTGGGCAAGAGAAGGGGAGCGAGTTGTTGTGGGAGTCCTGCATGATATAAATTTGGCTATGCGGCTCAGTGACGATATGATTGTAATGAAAGATGGAGAAGTTCAGGCATATGGTAAGGGGAGTGAGATTCTTGCGAGCGGCACGCTAGACCATGTGTATGAGATGGATGTAATTAGGTACATGCAGGAGTCGATGAGGAGATGGGAATTGTCTTAGATATAATAAGAGACAACTCTAGATATACATTCGAGAAAATATGTAAGAGGAGTTACAAAAACTTTTACACTAATGGACTGTGCAACTTTGTATGATGTTTTTCCGCCAAGGGAGCGAAAACCATTAGCACAATGGCTGGTGGGAATATCTGTGCAAAGGCGGGAGGATACTTAATGTGGACACTCTAACTTGCACTGCGGCAATAAAATAATTATAAGGAGTTAGGATATGTATTCAAAGAGCTTTATTAGAGTCTTTATGGTCTTGGCGTTTGGGTTGTCACTATTAGTTTTTGGAGGCTGTTCGGATTTAACGTTAGATGAAAGAATCGAACAGGGGGTAGAGGAACTCGTAGGGAGGGCATTTTATATATACAAAGAGTTTGGATTGGTATTCGACTCAGAAACAAGGAACTTATACTATAACGATGAAGAAGTGGCTTTTTTCGAGGATAGAAGGGGCGCTTTAACTAGAACAATGCATGGTGATCGCAATGCTAGCGGACTCCATATCTATGCCAACGTGATGAGGACGGAAGCTTAATTGGCCTTGAAGTAACTAGAAGATAAGATTTTATTAAAAAGCGCCCCGTATGTGATTACATATTGGGGCGTTTAGCTATAGTTTGTAGGGGGCTCGCTTACTCGCCCTGAATTATTCATGGGCATCAGCGCACGGCATTCTAACAGAATGCGTCATGGCTTCCTTGCCAGATACAAATCAATATTATCATTTACAACAATCTTGCCGCCAAAGTTATTGATTGCATCGGTAAGCTCTTTTTCGAAATGTGTACGCACTTCTTCTTGCATTGCCCTGTGGTCAGAATAAGTATTTAGCAGAGAAATATACTGAGGAGCATTAAAAGATCTTGGCTGATTATACAACTTATAATCAACGTCAGTAAATCCATATCCCTCAATTGCCTCTACAGTTTTTAGACAGTTTTCTTCGCACAGCTTATGAACCGTTGCTCTATTGGCCGGCCTGTATTTATCATAGACTTCTTGCATTGCAAAATAAAGCTCATTTTTGGTTGGATATGTATGATTCCAAAACAAGGCTAAAACACCACTGCTTTTTAAGATGTCTAAAGCTTTCGTGTATCCAATTTCCTGTTGTATCCAATGAAATGCTGTTGCTGAATATACTAAATCATAGCTGTTAGTATCAAGGTTAGCAGTTTCAAAATCAGAGTTTATCACATCGAATTTACTATACTTTGAGAATTTTGACTTTGTAAATTGCGCCATGTCCTTTCCAAGTTCAACTGCAGTAAGCTTGCATCCAGTATCCAGAAAGGGTTGCGTGGCTTGCCCTGTTCCAATACCTATTTCAAGAGCCCTCTTGCTGCTGTTTAAGTTCGAGAATAGGATAACATCATTATAGAGCTCTCTAACATAGGTTGGTCGCATCTTATCATAATTTAAGATATCTTCGTTAAAAGTAAGGCGCAAATCCATGTTAACCTCCCAAGGTTATAGGTTTTATGTATCTTAATGACTATAACATTCCGGGGCATTTTTTCGCCTCAGATAAAATATTGTTTTACTGCGAGGCATATTTTAGATGACATAACTCAACAATATTCAGTCACTCTTCGGGTGATAATATCGTTCATATTAAGGTCATTTTCAAAAGCTGTTTTCACATATGTGCAGAACTGTTCATGCGTTAAATTCGTTTCATGCGTTCCTTTTATGAGCTTAATATCCGGATATGACTCCTCTATGATTTTGATATATTTATTCAAAAAAGGGCAAAGCGCAACCATACAGAAGCTAAAATGAATTGCTACTACATCAAATTCTAGCAATGACTTCACTTTACGCATGATTTTTTCAGGATATGCTCTTGTGGGGCAACCTGGACAGCTGACTATCCCTGCCAACTGCAGGTTTTTGGAATAATCCTTGAAACTACCTGCGCGATTGTTTAAGTCACGTAGGCAAGGAGCCGCACAACAATCCAACTCATTTGCAGCGTTAGAGCATGTTATAATGCCAATTTTTTCTGATTCCATTATTTACTCTCCTATCGATATAAATTTTGAGCGTGTTCGCACAAAGTTCTATTCTGATTTTAAGACTGATACTTCGGTTCTTTTTCTCAAGGTTTTGCCTTAAGACGCATTGCGCCGCCGGTATCTTCCGCTTTGCCGCCGGGTCACTGTCTGCACTTACTTGCACTCGCACAATCGCATCGCGATTATGCTAAACCATGCTTTTCCAAAAAGGTAAGTCCCTTCGTATTTCTATAATGCCTAACTGAACAAATCTGTAGCCCGATATTTAGCTGCAGAAAGTATAGCGATAACTATGCCGCTTTCGTTTTTTTGCCGTGTAAGTCGCCATGAATCAGTAATAATCCAATCCAAAGATGAGCCTGCTTTGGATATCCACTTAACAAGTCCAAAAAGCCTATAACCTTACCTTCACTCCACATACTTATGTACGTTTTTTGTGTTGCATCAAAATTAGGCGGCATTGAATCAATATCATTTATGCTGCTCTCTTTCGTGGCTTTCTTGCCCTGTGTCAATAGGAAAAACTCTTGATTAGCATCGTAAACCTAAAAAGCCTGCTTAAATTTTTGCTTATAATAGGTATGATTTTATATCCGGCAAGCTGTATCTTTATTTCATCAATCATGATGGCATCACACACTAACAATTTTTACACAATTCTTAGCTTCGGCGCACAGACTTGCAGCCTCCTCCGCTGTATCCGCTGTAACGGTTATATGCCCCATCTTACGAAGAGGCTTAGTATGAGTTTTTCCATAGATATGTAGTTTCGCGCTTTTAACTGCAAGTGCTTCACGTGCTCCTACTACTAATGTCGGTCCGTCAAAGCCTTCCTCGCCTAAAATATTTCTCATTGCTGCGGGGCGAATAAGAGAGGCATCACCCAAAGGCAGGCCGCATATAGCACGGATATGTTGCTCAAACTGGCTTGTGACGCAAGCTTCTATCGTGTAATGACCTGAATTATGAGGGCGGGGGGCGACTTCGTTGACTAATATATCACCGCTTTTGTCCACAAACATCTCGACACAGAAGGTTCCTACTCCTTCAAAGACTTCCATAACTTTATGGGCAGTTATCATGGCCGATGTCATTGTTTTATCTGATATCGGTGCAGGCACATATGTTTCGTCTAAAATGCTGTTAACATGCGTATTGCGCCCCACGGGAAAGACCTTGACATCACCGTCAATGGCACGGCAAGCGATTACCGATATCTCCATTTCAAAGTCCACAAATTTCTCTGCCATGAGCGGCAAAGCGCCTGCGCCAAGTGCCTTGAAGCCTTCTAAAATATCATCAGCGGATTTAATTAAGAAATTGCCTTTTCCGTCATATCCGCCTGTTGATGCCTTTAGCATGAATGGGTAGCCAAGCTCATCACCTATAGCGGATAAGCCACTTGAGTCACCAACATTATCGACATTCAAAAAAACAGGCACAGCTACGCCGTTTTTTTCAAGCTCTATTTTTTGGTCAAATTTGTTTTGTATGACTTTGAGACTTTTAGGTGATGGATAAATTTTTGCGCCAAGCGAGGCTTCAAGCTCAATAAGTGCATCAGTGTTTATGTGCTCAAACTCGTAAGTCACAACATCGCAAATGTCAGAGAGCTGCTGTATAGCCACTTTATCATCTAGGCCTGCGATGATGTGAAAATCGCTTATGCTATGAGACGGACAGTCTTTTGCAGGGTCTAATACTGCAGTCCAAAACCCCATCTGTTTAGCCGCCTGTATCATCATTTTCCCAAGCTGGCCACCGCCTATTATGCCTATTTTTTTACTTAATATATTATCCAAATGTACCCTCCTACAAGCTAAGGCTTTTCCAATATCTTAATATATATTTAAACCTTTTTCAATATATATACTAAATCTACTTTAAAATAGCCCTAAAGCGATTCGACTCAAAATCATTCACCAGCTGCTTTTTTATAGAAATTTCGGTTCAAAATCATCCTCTAGCTAAATTTTGTGAAACCGGCAGCATGGCTGTTTTTCACACGGAATTGCTTTATTGCCCAGCATCCGGCAGTACAAAACTTCCGAGGAAGTTTTTCAAGCGGAATGGCATAATCACCGGGAAACTCCCAGGAATCGGAGCTTTTTTGCCCCGCTTTAGTCTTTCGATTACCGTACCTCAAGGTGCAGCGGGAATCTGCCTGCCAGGATACCTGCCGATGTAGCAGATCGAGCAGGCTGCCAAAGACAGCGTACTGCCTTATCTTGCAAAAAAGTCCTGCGTTCTCTGCTACTGTCTTAAGAGGATTAAACTATATGTAAATCAATAATTGCCTGTTGGTTAAATTTAGTGTATACTAGTAAGAGGCCATATTGGCAAGAAGCAATACATATAAGATACTAAAACAGAGGTGGCAAATGCCTGCTAAACGAAAGCCTTCTAAAAAGGCTAAGAGAGATACTATACCTAGTCTAGAAACCAGAGACACAAATCCAGCCATTAGGCGGGAGATATGGAGCATAATTATTATAGCTGCCAGCGTGCTCATGCTGGTAAGTGTAGTTTCACCCGATAGTGTAGGGGTCGCAGGAAGGCTGATACGATCGCTTCTTTTCGGCTTATTTGGAATAGGCGCATATATTATTCCCATCGTCATTATTGCCATTAATATCTATGCCATTGTAAATAAGAATAGCGATATGAAAAAATATCAAGTGTTCTCTGGTATAGTTATACTGATATTGTTTTTAACATTAATGTATTTGTGGGGACCTGAGTCTAGCGGCGGGTATAATAGTTTTTTTGGCTATTTAATATTTAGCTTTACCGAAGCAAGTGCTTTTAGTGGCGGCGTTATTGGCGCGCTGTTTGGGAACTTTTTGCTTGCAATATTAGGGACTACCGGATCGTATATTGTGACGATTTCGGCTATATTGGTTCTCATTGTATTTGTTACTGGGCGTTCGCTATTTGGTGGGGTGAAAAGTGCCTATAGGGGCGTCAAGAGCGGTATTGGAGACTTGGTAGACATATCAGATGGAGATGAATACGAAAGCGACTATATAGACTATAAAGAAGAAGATGAGCCTTCCAAGATGCCGGTGCAGATTCGCAGGAAGCCAAAGTATAAGCGAGTAGTGGACTTTGTAATGGCGGGCGGACGCAAAAAAAGCCCGAGTGAGCGAAAAAATGGGCGCGTACTTCTCTTTCAGGACGATTTTACAAAGAAAACTGCTGCGAATTCTGCCCTAGACATCGAGTATGAGCCAAGGCAGACTGAAAGGCCGTGTAAAGAGCCGGTTTTAGATAATATAATGCATGTAGAAGAAGCTCATGACGAAGCGGAAGAGTTTAGGATAAATATTACAGGCATAATCGACGATAATGACACTGATGATGAGATTCCACCGGCAGGTGATTATCAGGAGAACCATGAAATTAACTTTAAAGGCGATATAGCTGATACGGACGATGAGGCGGAAAGCCCTGCCCATCCTCCTGATTCAAAACATAGAGTAGAGCTTTTTGATGAAAATAAGAGGTATACAAAAAAAGAGAGAGAAGAGCTCGAAAAAGAAGCAATGGTTGCACAAATTGCGAAGGAAGCTTCTTATACTGCGGATAAGCCTAAGGTTCATGAATTCCCGCCGGAGACGATTCTCAAAAAAGGCAATAAAGAAAATAAACTGGAATCAAAGGCACAGATACTGGAGACTTCCAAAAAACTTGAAGCTACATTGAAAAGTTTCGGAGTAGAAGCTAAAGTGATGGAAGTTTCAAAAGGGCCGACTGTAACAAGATACGAACTATCTCCCGGGCAAGGCGTCAAGGTTTCCAAGATTTCGGGGCTTGCTGATGACTTAGCTCTAAATCTTGCTGCCCAAGGCATAAGGATAGAAGCTCCCATACCGGGTAAGGCTGCAGTTGGCATCGAGATACCGAATAAAGAGGCACAGGTTGTATATTTTCGTGATATAGTCAGTGATGTAGAGTTTAAGAAATTTCCGTCTAAGCTAGCATTCGGGCTTGGTAAAGATATCGGCGGTAAGACCGTAGTTCACGATATAGCTAAAATGCCCCACTTGCTTATTGCAGGGGCTACTGGGGCGGGCAAGTCTGTTTGTATAAATACGCTTGTGGGTAGTATTTTGTACAAGGCCTCACCTGATGATGTTAAGCTTATCATGATTGACCCGAAAGTGGTTGAGCTGAGTGTTTATAACGGAATTCCTCATTTATTGATACCCGTCGTTACTGACCCCAAAAAAGCGTCAGGCGCCCTTAACTGGGCGGTTCGAGAGATGCTTAGGCGTTATGAGCTTTTCGCAGAAACCGGAATGAGAGATTTAAAAGGTTATAATGCTCTCGCTGAGCAATCAGAGGAGCGGGAAAAAGAGCCACAGATTGTCATAATCATAGACGAGCTTGCAGACCTTATGATGGCAGCACCTGGCGAAGTGGAGGATTCCATTTGCCGATTGGCGCAGATGGCGAGGGCTGCTGGGCTACATCTTATCATAGCTACTCAAAGGCCGTCAGTTGATGTTATTACGGGCGTCATAAAAGCTAATATACCGTCACGTTTAGCATTCTCCGTATCTAGTGGAACGGATTCAAGAACTATATTAGACATGGTGGGTGCGGAGAAACTTTTGGGACGCGGGGATATGCTGTTTTCGCCCATTGGCACAAGTAAGCCTATAAGGATACAGGGCGCATTTATTTCGGATACGGAAGTTGAGGCGATGGTCGAGTTCCTAAAGGCAGGGAATGAGCAAGAATATAGCCAGGAAATGATAGACACTATAACCTCTGTTGGCAAAGAAATTGAGCTTGGGGAAGATTTGGACGAGCATTTTGATCAAGCAGTTGAATTTGTAATTCAGAAAGAGAAAGCTTCGGCATCCATGCTCCAGCGGCAGTTTAGAATAGGGTACAACAGGGCAGCTAGACTTATTGAGGATTTGGAATCTAAAGGCATAATAGGTCCTGAAGACGGCTCTAAGCCTAGGAAAGTGCTCATGACCAGCTATATGTGGCAAGAGATGAGAAACAACAGCAGCAGCGTAGAGGAAGCGGAGGAATAGACCTATTACATAACTTGCTTTCGGTGTATTTTTGAGAGGATTTCTCGCAAGGTGAGGCTGGCCGGACACAAGCGGCCTGTGCCCTGTTGCTCCAACGGGCATCCTAGGAAGCGGCAAGGTGCATATTGAAGATAGTCTGTGGAGGCACCGGAAAGAAGTCCGGGCGTCCGTAGGACGGCTTTTCGCACAGCGAAAAAGTGCCGATGGCAGAGGCAGGCCTGATCGTAAAACTGATCAGCCTAGCATCTTGGTAGAGCGAATGCTCAAAGGGCTGCATCTTTAACCACTGACAAAGCATGTGAAATGAAGTTACACAAGAGGTCTAACAGAGAATAGAGGAGTCTAGAGGCTATGGATATAAAAATAGCGTTTATATCGCTTGGTTGCGATAAAAACCTCGTGGACAGTGAAGCAATGCTCGGGTTACTTGATAGAGACGGTTTTGTTATAACAGACGACGAGGGAAGTGCGGATATAATAATCGTCAATACTTGTGGCTTTATTCGTGATGCAACTGAAGAGGGTATTGAAAATGTAGTTCTTGCCGGTGAGTATAAAAAAACAGGCAAGTGCAGGGCTCTGATTGTTACAGGCTGCATGGCCCAAAGATATGCGGATGAAATTTTTAGTGAGATGCCGGAGGTTGATGCGGTAGTTGGTACTGGCGATTTTGAGAAGATTGCGCTGGTTATAAAAGAGGTGCTTGGCGGCAAAAAAGTCAGAGCTGTTACGGATATTAATCACATGATTAGCGAAGAGCTGTTTGAAAATCGTAAGCTAAGCTCACCAGGTCATTACGCCTACCTTAAGATAGCGGAAGGCTGCGACAGCCATTGCACATACTGTATTATTCCCTCATTGCGAGGGCGATATCGATCGAGAAAAATAGAATCGCTAGTTAGAGAAGCTGAAAGCCTGTGCGCTAAGGGAATTAAAGAGATAATACTCGTAGCTCAGGACACAGCAAGGTATGGTATAGATATTTATGGTAAAAATGAGTTGGCCGCACTTCTAGGTGAACTCTCAAAGATAGATGATTTGGAATGGATACGTATTTTATACTGCTATCCCGAAAGCATTACGAATGAACTTATAGCAGGAATTCGCGATAACCCTAAGGTCTGCAATTATTTAGATATGCCTATGCAAAATGGCGATGATGAAGTGCTTAAGAGGATGGGGCGAAAAATGAGAAGAGCTGACCTTGAGAGCCTCATAAATAAACTTCGCACAGAGATTCCGGGTATAGTTATCAGGACTACGTTTATAGCGGGCTTCCCTGGTGAGACTGAGGCGCAGTTTGAAAACACTGTGGAGTTTATTAAGCGCATGAAATTTGATAAACTTGGAGTATTTGCCTACTCTCCTGAGGAAGGCACACCTGCAGCAAAATACCCGAATCAGATTGATGAAGAAGTTAGGCTTCATCGCAAAGGTTTGCTATTAGATGAGCAAAAAAATATATCGGCGGAGCTTTTAACGGAGAAAATAGGTAAAACTTATGATGTGATGGTTGACGGACGTTTGCCGGAAGAAAATGTGTACTGCGCAAGAACTTACGGAGACGCTGTGGATATAGACGGTATGGTGTTCTTTGAAAGTGATGCGGACATAATGGCCGGAGAGATGAAAAAGGTACGAATAACGAAAGCTTCTGACTATGATTTGACAGGGGTGCTGATAGAGTGAAACTTAATTTGCCCAATCAATTGACGATATTTAGAATTTTTATTATTCCGCTGTTTCTGCTGTTTCTACTTAGCGATATTGGTGGCGAATATGGAAGATATATTGCGCTGGTCATATTCATAATAGCTTCGCTGACTGACGCGTTAGATGGGTATATCGCACGCAAATACAATATTATTACAACTTTTGGGAAGTTTATGGATCCACTTGCGGATAAGATACTCGTTTGTTCTGCGCTTATTGCGCTTGTCCAAACGGGCGATATCCCTGCGGCGGCTGTGATTATAATAATCGCTCGTGAATTCATCGTAACTGGCTTTAGGCTTGTGGCGAGTGACAAGGGCGTTGTTATTGCTGCAAGCTCTTGGGGTAAACTAAAGACCGTTAGCCAGATGATTATGGTTATGTATCTTATTTTAGGGCTTTCGGGTGGTGTGTTTGAGATGATTGCCTTGGTGTTGATTATTGCTTCACTGGCGTTTACTGTGATATCGGCAGTTGATTATATTGTGAAGAACTTTTGGGTGTTAAGGAGCAATAACTAATTTCTAGTTAAAGAGCAATAGTGAATAACAGTCGTTGAGGTGAAATATGCTTACCAAATTAAAGAAACTCTCGCCGGATGATGGTATGGATATTTACAATATGCTTCAAGAAATCCCGAAAAGTGAAAATGGTTTTATGAATGGATCATATGGCCTATCTTACGATGATTATAAAGAATGGCTGATAAAAAGCGATAATATATCGAAAGGGATTGGCCTAGAAGAGTGGATGGTCGCGCAAAACATTTATTGGTTATACGTAGATGGAATGCCTGTAGGATTGGGAAAGCTGCGTCTTAGGCTCACTGATAAGCTTAAAGAGGATGGCGGGAATTGTGGCTATGGAATTGCCACTTCAAAGCGTAATCAAGGCTATGGTAAGGAAATTCTTAAATTATTAGTAAAAGAAGCAAAAAGTATGGGGATAGAGCGCATTTTACTCACGATAGACAGCCAGAACGACGCTTCCATAAAAGTTGCACTCCGTAATGGTGGGACTATCGAAAAAACTGTTGGTACAAAGCATCATATTTGGATAGTTTAGCTTGGGTATTATAGTTGGGAGAGATTATTTTGATAGCGGAAATATTAGCGGTGGGAACAGAGCTTCTTTTGGGCGATACTTTAAATTCAAATGCCCAGTACCTGTCCAAAGAGCTTGCAGGACTTGGGGTCTCTGTTTACCACCACAGTGTTGTAGGGGACAATCCGAGTAGGCTTGAGAAGGCATTTTGTGATGCCTTTTCCAGAGCTGACGTAGTTATAACCTCAGGAGGCTTGGGCCCTACAAGGGATGATTTGACTAAAGAGACTGGCGCAAAGTATTTTGGAAAAGAACTTGTTATGGACGACGAAGCACTTAAAACCCTTGAGTCATTCTTCACAAGGACAGGCCGAGTTATGACTGAAAATAATAAAAAGCAAGCTATGATGCCCGAAGGTGCTAAGATTATACCGAACAATAATGGTACAGCGCCGGGTTGTATTTTATCAGATGATAGTAGCGGGAAAACTCTCATAATGCTTCCCGGACCGCCCAGAGAGCTTATTCCCATGTTTGAAGAGCATGTCGTGCCTTTCCTTAAAGAGCGCACGGACGGGGTATTTGTCTCTAGGGTGCTTAGGCTCTGCGGGGTTGGAGAGAGCACAGCTGAGGACATGATAAAAGATATTATAGAAAATCAGGCAAACCCTACCATTGCGCCTTATGCAAAGCTCAATGAGCTAACGTTTAGGATAACTGCATCGGCTAAAAAAGAAGAAGATGCACAGAAGTTAATGGAGCCTATTGTTTCTGAGCTTTACAAGCGTTTTGGTGATAATATATACGGCGAGGGCAATAATTTAAGCCTTGCTGAAGTGGTAATTAACAAACTGGTTGAAAAGAAACAGAATATTGCCGTGGCTGAGAGTTGTTCAGGCGGTCTTATGGCATCGTCTCTTGTGGATATAGCGGGGTCATCTGAGGTGTTCTTAGAAGGGCTCGTAACATACTCCAACGAAGCCAAAATAAAAAGGTTGGGTGTAAGACGCGAGACGCTTGAGAAATATGGTGCAGTATCTTCTGAATGCGCAAAGGAAATGGCTATGGGCGTAGCTTGTGCATCGGGAGCTGATATTGGCATCTCCATAACAGGGATAGCGGGGCCCGGCGGTGGAACGGATACAAAGCCTGTGGGTCTTGTATATATCGCTCTTTGTATTGGAGCAGAGACTATAGTTTCAGAGTTTAAATACACAGGCAATCGCCAAAGAATCCGTGGGCGTGCAGTTATGGCGGCTCTCGATATGATTAGAAGGGCGATGATTTGATGGGTTCTATATTTCGTAAGTTTATGGGTGGTGCAATGACCACAAAAAAAGCGAATCTTTTGCTTCTCATCGCCGCTTTAGTTTGGGGTTCAGGTTTTGTTGGCAACGCTTGGGTATTGGGTGCAGGATTTAGCCCACTACAGCTTATAGCTGTGCGGATGTTTATAGCAAGTATCTGCTTGTGTACATTTTTTAGAGATAATTTGAAGACCATAAGTAAGGCAGAGATTGGGATCGGAGTTTTGCTAGGTGCATTTCTTTTTCTGGGCTTTACATCACAAACGTATGCACTTTTGTTTGTAACGGCATCAGTGAATGCTTTTGTAACAGCGGTTTATGTTATATTGACTCCGTTCATAAGGCGTATAATTATTAAAGATAAGCTAGACTATTTCGCAAATATTGGTGCGGCTTTGACAGTCGTAGGGATTGGGTTTATCTCGTTGGATGGCGGCTTTGATGTGTCTGTTGGTGTAATTTTGACTTTAATTTGTGCCGTGTTCTATGCGTTGCAGACAGTTTTTACAGATAAATACACCAAAATATACAGTCCGATTAATTTAACGATAGTGATGATTGTTTTTAACGCTATCTGTGCGTCTGTGGCGAGCGCTGTAATTGACGATATGCCTACAATGACAGTGGGGGCGTTTCTAAGCCTTCTTTACTTAGGCATCGTTTGCACATTTGCAGCATACCTTTGTCAAAACATTGGGCAAAAATATACAACAGCGGTAAACGCCGCAATAATAATGTCTATGGAGTCGGTGTTCGGTGCGCTTTTAGCTGTAATTATTTTGGGGGATGATTTGAGCGGGCAGATGATTTTGGGAATGGCGATTGTTTTTATAGCCATAATTATAGCAGAGACAAAGCTTCAATTTATAAAACGAAAAACAAACTCTAAGGAGGATATACATAGTGGCTAAGGATAAGAAAAAAGCTGTAGTAGATTATGCAAATCAATCTGAATCAGAAAAGGAAAAGGCGCTCACAAACGCTATAGCACTTATAGAGAAAGACTTTGGCAAAGGCGCTATAATGAAATTTGGGGAGACTAATAAAGGCAATGTCCCTGCGATATCTACGGGATCCTTGAGCTTAGACATTGCGCTGGGCATTGGCGGTGTCCCTAAAGGAAGGATTATAGAAGTCTATGGGCCTGAGTCGTCAGGTAAGACTACCCTTGCGCTCCACTTAGTCGCACAAGTGCAAAAAGCGGGGGGCATAGCAAGTTATGTAGATGCGGAACACGCGCTTGACCCTGTGTATGCAGGAAAACTGGGCGTAAACATAGATGAACTCTACATATCCCAGCCCGATGACGGTGAGCAAGCCCTTGAAATAGCAGAGGCTATGGTTCGCTCCGGTGCGATTGATATAATCGTAATAGACTCGGTGGCAGCTCTTGTGCCCCGTGCAGAGATAGAGGGCGACATGGGCGCAAGCCATATGGGGCTGCAAGCAAGGCTTATGAGCCAAGCACTTAGAAAGCTTACGGGGATTGTGCATAAAACAAATTGTACCGTTATATTCATTAATCAGCTGCGTGAGAAAATAGGCGGTATGTCATACGGTGAAAATACGACTACAACAGGCGGCAGGGCGTTAAAATTCTATGCGTCTGTGAGAATTGATATAAGAAGAGCGGAAACCATAAAAGTAAGCGATGCACCTGTTGGAAGCCGTACAAAAGTTAAAATTGCTAAAAACAAAATGGCACCACCTTTTAAAACATGTGAGTTTGATATAATGTATGGTAAAGGCATTTCCAGAGTAGGCGATATACTTGATATGGCAGTCGATGCAAAATTGGTAGTAAAAAGCGGGGCATGGTATTCCTACAATGATCTCAGGATTGGGCAAGGCCGTGAAAACGCTAAGATTTATCTTGAAGAAAACGAAGGCTTATGCAATGACCTTGAAAACTATCTGCGTAAGGAGTTCGGCCTCACGGAAATTGGTGCGGCTGAGACTTTAGGGCCTTCGGAAGAAGTGGAGGAAAAACCTAAAAAATCAAAGTCCAAAGCTAAAGTGAAAGATGCCGAAGAGGACGAGATTGTTTTAGAAGAGTTCCCGGAAGATGAAGATGTGAAAGAAGAGGTTGCTGATACCCTAGAAATCGAACTAGAAGAAGTAGAAGACTAGATATATGCTAATAACAGCGATTGAAAAGCAGAAAAAGAATGCAAATAGATGTTCTGTGTTTATAGACGGTGAGTTTGCCTTTGGAATGATGTCGCAGGACGCATATCTTATGGGGCTAAAAGTAGGCAATGAAATAAGCCCTGCTGAGCTTGATAAGCTAAAACAGACAGTCGTACTTACCGACGCTAAGAACTTAGCGCTAAAATATCTGTCTTATTCTATGAGAACAAAGCGTGAAGTCATAACTAAGCTTAAAACTTACGAATTTAGTGATGATTTGATTGATGAAGTTATTAGTTTTTTAGAGCAGCACCGATATATTGACGATTCAAATTATGCCGAGAAATATATATCGGAAAAACTTCGGACAGGCTATGGCGAGTGGCGCATAAAGCAAGAGCTTATCAGAAAGGGCATTGACCCTGAGGTAATAAGCTCTTGCCTTGAAGAAAATCAAGAAGATGCCACTCAAAAAATACTTGGTTTACTAGAAAAAAAGATAAAAAGTGAGACAGAAGATGAATTCAACAAAAAAGAGCGTCAAAAGATTTATAATTTTTTAAATTCCCGCGGCTTTGGGTATGATGATACAAAGAGCGCACTAAGACTATACTGGGAAAATATTTAAAAGGTAAGTTTCTTATGAGCAAAGCTTACAAAAACCGGCTGACGTTTTTGACATGAAAGAAGGAAAGATTTTTCTGACAATACGGAAGAATCGACTGACGTTTTTGACCCAAAAGAAGGAAAGGTTTTTCTGGCTTACCAGAAAAACCGGCTGATGTTTTTGACCCAAAAGAAGGAAAGATTTTTCTGGCTTACCAGAAGAATCGGCTGACGTTTTTACCCAAAAGAAGGAGAGATTTTTCTGGCTTGCCAGAAGAATCGGCTGACGTTTTTGACCCAAAGTAAGGAAAGATTTTTCTGGCTTGCCAGAAGAATCGGCTGACGTTTTTGACCCAAAGTAAGGAAAGATTTTTCTGACAACACAGAAGAATCGGTTGACGTTTTTGACCCAAAAGAAGGAAAGATTTTTCTGGCTTACCAGAAAAATTTGCTGACGTTTTTGACCCAAAGTAAGGAAAGATTTTTCTGGCTTGCCAGAAGAAACGTTTTTGACCCAAAAGAAGGAAAGATTTTTCTGGCTTGCCAGAAAAACCGGCTGACGTTTTTGACCCAAAAGAAGGAAAGATTTTTCTGGCTTGCCAGAAGAATCGGCTGACGTTTTTGACCCAAAAGAAGGAAAGAATTTTCTGGCTTGCCAGAAGAATCGGCTGACGTTTTTGACCCAAAAGAAGGAAAGGTTTTTCTGGCTTGCCAGAAAAACCGGCTGACGTTTTTGACCCAAAAGAAGGAAAGATTTTTCTGGCTTGCCAGAAAAACCGGCTGACGTTTTTGACCCAAAAGAAGGAAAGATTTTTCTGGCT
>Ga0131853_10005809_pt1 | contig 22317 bp, 18 predicted proteins | sample TergutLab28metaG_FD_92764 | JGI IMG/M metagenome (GOLD analysis project Ga0131853, IMG submission 92764) | Labiotermes labralis P1 segment gut microbial communities from Petit-Saut dam, French Guiana - Lab288 P1 (version 2) (version 2) | ecosystem: Host-associated > Arthropoda: Insects >... | reverse complement strand
CCAATGTTGCCTTTTCAACAGTTATGTTACCTTTTCAAAGAATAATCCTAATTCCCACAAATCATTCCTAGATTTCATGTCAGATATCACAGAAAATCTGATACACACATCAGATGCTGTATCGTCACCGTCATCATCTGATGGGTTGCAAGGGTCGAGTAGAACACCTACACCTACTCCATCAAAACGTGCCCCCAAAAATGACCCCCCTGGCAGGCTTGATGGAAAAACCAAAGAATCACAAACTGGTCCATATTCCACCCACAAAAAATGATAAAACGCCAACACGAAAATGTCGAGTGTGTGTGCGAAAAAATATCAAGAAAGAAACTAGATTTCTCTGTGCTCCGTGTGGTGTTCCTCTACATCCAGAAGGCTGCTACACATGATATCATATGCTGAAAAATTACTGAAGGTATGTTTTAAATTTCAAGTCTTTATCTCATACAGTTTTCATGTTAATTATTTTTTTACTGAAATCATGAAAGAAGGGGCTGTGGGCCCTTTAAATGGCTGGCATTTTAATGCCCCTGGGTATTTAAATAGCTGGCAGCGAATGTGTTAAGAACAAAAACAGAAAATAAATTACTTCGATGAAGAGTTGAGTCTTTTGGGATGTGGTGCAGTTGAGTAGCTGGGTGAGATGCTCCCAACATAACGCAGAATCATGCCACTTTCATCTTCCACAGTAGTCAGTCCATCAATGACTCTGCACAGACTGATTAGACTTCAAGATAAAGGCATTACAGTTAATTTGACATGTGGGCAACCATTTACACAGTGACATACCACCACACCCCAGAAGGCTCAAATCCTCTTCACCACTGATGGCAGAAACTCAACTGTTGCAGTCTACTCCAATAATGATTTCCTGTTCACAAAAGTTGATTATATGCTGTACTTTCTTGTGATTCTATACCAAATGGCAAAGAAATGAGCCAGACAATAAACAAAGGTTAAGATACGATAAAAATGTATTGTTTTAGTGACAGAAGCACCAATACAACTAATTTCCAACAGACTGTACAAATGTGAAAACATTCCACCTTTTAAATGAACTACAATCTAACTCTGTATTCCACACGCATGCGCGCACACGCACACACACATATATTACATGCATCCATCAGCTCATTTAACCTTTATCTTATCAGGACGGTATTTAAACTTAAGTACACTGCTATAAAAATGTATTAATTGAACAGAAAAATATAAAATTATGAATTAAAAGGCATTTTGTGGAAAACAAAGACAGAGATCACGCAGCAAAACTTAAAAATGCTGTAAATTTCCTTGTTATCTAAACATATAAAATGAATATTAGAGGCGTGTTTGCATGTGTCTTCACACAGGCACATGCAGATGTTTTAAAGGTTCAATACCTTGTCAATCAAGAAAAACAAGCACATGCAATTATGAGTCACAAATAGATGGTGCTGTTAAAAATGGCACAGATGTAATGTACTGAATGTGCTACAAGTAATCAAAGACTGACTGACTGAATGAAAGAAAGAAAGAAAGAAAAGTAAAGAAAGAACGATGAATGAATGAAAGAACGAACAAACGAATGAATGGAATAGATAAACGAGTGCACAAAATTTGGCTGTCTGTATTACTGTAACACAAACAGACCCATGTTGAACATGTAAGAAAAACAAAAGCCTTCTACCAAAAAAAGCCTCTTTACTTAGAAGTTTAATATCTATGTGCAGGAAGCAAGACAGAGCATGCTGCAACATGAGTGGTGTAACCAAACCTTTTAAAACAGCCACCATGCAGACGTAATGCTCTACACACAATTCCAAATCACGATGACCTTCTACAAAAAGACACAAACAATATTAATGCACAACCAAGCAAACTACATAATTAAATTTTACACTTAACAAATATTAAACAAGTGTCAAATTACATGTCACCAGCCACAAATGCAACTTCACTACGCAGCAAGGGTCAGTAAGTAGGCAGATCATAAAGTCGACTACAGTTTCCTTCTCTGTCCAGAACTGAACTTTCGTTAGGAAAAGTCACTGAAATCTTCAACTCAACACGAATTACTGGTTTTCTTTTGAATTACATCTACACCATGGCAAAAAGTATGGAAGATTATTTTCATGTATGTTATTTAGAGACGCAGCGTTAACTAATATATACAATACCATAAATCTGCATTTGGGTTGCCATACTGTATTTCAATACAATATGTTCTACGAGAGGAACATACTCTGCCAGTAAGAAAGATATGAACAACACCAAATACAAAGAAAAACTGTCCCAAAATCGAGAGCCACCTCAATCCAATTATCGTCACAATGCATTTCAATTAAGTCCCTTTTAATATTTTCCACTTGCCCTATCAGCAGTCCTCTACCACCTATTCTTTTTGATCAATTCTTGTTCCTCACATGTGTTACATGACACAATTATGTAACACAGGCAGTCAAGACAGACACAGCAAATGTTTTTAAAGTCTAATGGGACTGATGCAACATGGAAAAATTCCATCCCAATATAACCTTCTCAGTGAAAATAAAGGTAAAGTAAGTCAAAACAACAACTACTTTTATTGGATGTTAATGAAACGACATGTTTCGGCCAACTCGGCCATCATCAGGTTGCAAAGTTCTACGAGACTAAATATTGTGTGTGGCGGATGTTGAGATCTCATCATCCGGCCAAATAATTATATATGAGATATAAAATGCGTATGAGCAGGTACGGCGGTGGGCGCGCGTTGGTGTGTGGTATCCTGGGCGGAGGTCATCTCCCTTGGGCTCTGTCATTGTTGGTGTTGGTGGGAGGGTCTGGATGGTGAATTAGCAGGTCTGAATGCGTCACGTGTGGCGTTGGAGATTCGTATGATAGAAGTCTCGTTGTTGGTTCTAGTGTTACTAGGATGATACAAGGTAATGAAATAATAAAAAAACTCTACACAGACACGCGTTGCTTAACGATGGGGATATATTCTGAGAAATGCATGTTTAGGCGATTTCGTCATTGTGTGAATGTGTACTTATACAAACCTAGACAGTATAGCCTACTACACATCTAGGCTATATGGTATAGCCTATTGCTCCTAGGCTAAAATCCTGTACAGCATATTACTGTACTGAATACTGTAGACAATTTTAACACAATGGTAAGTATTATATTATAATACTATGATCTTATGGGACCACCGTCAAATGTGGTCCGTCACTGACCGAAACATCATTGTGCAGCGCATACCTGTATATGGAATGTCTGTCACCACTAATCAAGCTGCCAATGGCTCATGTGGGCATATTGACCATTACATTTCTCACAAACAAGGGAATGAATATCAGTCTTTGCAGTCAGCAGCTTGGAACGTCACATCAACTACGGTTATCACTAAGTGTTTCACAGAAGGAACTTGAGAACAGAGAAACTTGTCACTGCTGACCTAAACGACAGTAACTACAATGACAAGCATAATGAAAATTCACAGGATCACATACTACAGCAACAGTGACAAAATGAGTTATTAATGATCAAGCTGTGGAAGTATGGTCACCCCTGGCTTAAGGTAAGGAGTAAATGAGCACAAATGTGTAAAGGGGAACAGGAAATTCAGCAGGCAATTACTCTAAATGCAGTGAAAAAAGAGCCGTATGGTACGTATATGTGAATGAGGGTGTGACAAAACTACATAGTGCAATAATTTCTTTCCAATATAAATAAGGGCGTCTAAAACAGAGAAATTAATTATATTTTCATAAACGATGACCCAACATTATGAACGATACGTGGGCAGAGAAAGTGGCATAATCTGAATTTACTGATTCAAAGCCTGTATTTTTGGTTCCACGCACTTGAACTGAATACTGTTTTACTTACAGAAATGTCAACTTATTTCTCATACATTTATTACAAATTTCCAAGAAACTGGAATGCAAACACAAAAATGGAAAACCAAAGCATCCCATTAAATAATGAATAAGTGCAATTAAATTGTAATTACAAAAGGAATATAAAGCTAGCCCTAGAAGTACACCGCATAACTGATGACACCAGCTTGAGAGAAATCATGTTCGTTACGTCATGGCATACAAGAGCAGGACATTCACCACTACACCATGCTAAAGTTCGTGCGTATACCAGGTTATTGTCAAGTCTGTTTTCCCATTACATTTCCAACATATAGAAAAAGTAATATGTTACCAAAAAAAAAAAGTCTTGAAACAAACACCAAGCAACATGCTTCTATCCTCAAGCATAACAAACAAAACAGTGCAAATTACATTAGTGTAGGTACCATTTCCTTCGGCCTACATCCAAACTACTACTGCTACACTACATCACAGCCAGCAGATCTCAAGCAATAGCTCAGTATTTACGCATGTGTATTTAAATGTTCCAGTGTTCAACACTCTTTTTCTCCATATAGTTAATTTCAACTGCACCATCAAAAACCATGCTGGACAAAACTATGTTGCATAAGGGGCTGGCATATTCCTGTTCACATCTCTCTATTCTACAGTCCAGTAATTAATGACCAATATTTTTTCTTGTATCTCTAGTCAATTCCTCTTTAGATAAAAACCAAAATTTCACTTTGACCCTCAAACATTGAATATTTTTCCTAGGTAATTAATCACTAATATTTTTTTCTTGTATCTCTAGTCAATTCCTCTTTAGACAAAAACCAAAATTTCATTTTGGCCCTCAAACATTGAATATTTTCCCTATACAACAAGTACGATTCATGACACACCAAAGCTCAGTGTAATTTTTTCCATAATCCTCTCAGGTCAGGATACACACCATAGACCTACGCATCCAGATACAAAGTCTCCTACACTACGTGGAAAATGGCCATCGACCAGATGCAAGTTTCCAGTGTGTCTACTGCCACAGTAAACAGCAGCAATTGATTCTAGCTTATTCAATTACATTTTAAACAATAAGCTTAGCCTTCAGTAACACAAGAGTACTAATTTTTCCCCAGAACATCACAATAACATGCAGTTTGATCAGTTCAGTCACTATTTAACCACATTGTGTATTTAGAAGCCTAGACAAAGGATATCTGGGTTTTGGACAGGCACTTTTTATTCACACTAATACACATCAAATAGCATGCTGGAACAAAAATATCTAAAATTTATAAATGTGACTAGCATACTGACTTTTGATGTGGTACACAAATCTGATAAGAGTGTAAACTGTGCAGCAAGAAACAGCCTGAAAAGGTTAACTGTTTTTGCCTTCATGTTGACAAAAGATAATGAAAATCCATGAAGATCAATTTGTGTACATCTGAAACAAGTCCTAAGCCATGGTACGGCATTTCACAGATCACAGGGTGTTCGCTGAACTAAAAATGGTCATCAACATCATTCATGGTTTTCTTTATCAAAGCATAATGAGACAGTAACATCCACTTTTTTTTAAAAATCGCTGTACCGTGCATTTTGATATCTACAAAGTTCATACACCAACAAATCCACTCTTTATTAAACTTGACAAAGTTTTAAAATTTACATTAAAAATCACTTTGGCTTGCTCCTACATGTTTTCGGTCTACAACCATCATCAGGGACCCTTCATTAGAGCCTAGCTAAAGTTATATTTAGGTTAAAATTCGGTAAAAAACTATGTCATTATATGTTATGCTTATACTTTAGCTAGGTTCTAATGAAGGCTCCCTGACGATGGACGTAGACCAAAACATGTAGGAGCAAACCAAAGTGATTTTTAATGTAAATTTTAAAACTTTGTCAAGTTTAACAAAGAGTGCATTTGTTGGTGAATGAACCTTCTAGTAAAATCCACATTTATCACTTCTCTGTGGAGAAGTGAATTTAAACGATAAACAGTGTGAAATTTACACGGAAGACTGGAAATGAGCCAGACACTGAATATGAAGGACAATAAATCTTAAAGCACAAGACATCAGCTACAAATTTCACTGAATATTTCAATTGTTGCCTCGGATAACTCTTGGTCTATATTTTATAATAATAAAATGTCTCAAAGTAGGGATTGTCGCATATCAAGTAAAATGGAGACAATCCATTATTCATACTTCCATATGACCAAATGAGAGTTGGCTTCTGCTTGAGAATTACTGGTGTACAACTAAATGTGTCCCTTCTTGAAAGTGGCTACTAACCAATAACATGCATTCCTGATCTTAAAATGCTGCATCTTACCTTCCAGTTTAGCAATGTCAGCTTTCAGCCGCTTTGCATGGCTGGAATATGTATCGAGAGAGACCTGTAACAAGACAGTGTCACTACAGCCCAGTACTGCCACTCACATATATAGTTCAAATAAACTAGTGTGCAAGGGGTAACGAGCTCATTAAGTTTTTAAACGAGACTACACTGGTCCACGACTTTATCAAAGCAGCAGGGTTTAACTTGTGCTGATAACACAGATAAGTGCACCCTTGTGTAGGTGTGCATCAGTTTGCTGATACCTGGAGCCACCGCTCATCTGGAATGTCTTGCAGCACATGTTGGGAGTAGTTTACTGACATTTCAGGACAGCCTATGAGTCCTGAAATGTCGGTAAACAAGTACCAAAATATGCTGTGTAACACATCAGGCAAACGGAAGCCTAAACTGCAGGAGCCTGACATCTTGCACTATTGATACCGGTTTATGAAGGAGGTCAACAGTCAGGAGTGGTGTGGTGGAGATACACAGTTGTCAGCTTACAAAGGAACCGTCAGAATGATTGAATGTACCACGGAATCCAAGGACTTAACTGTCTTAACTGCGTAACAACTTACAAGTTTCTTATCGCAGTCTCCATCTTCATGACAACTTTCAACTCGATCTAATTTTAAATCTAATTCTAATCCTTCTAATCGTTCCTGAAGCTCACGAATTCGCTCGGAGTTCGAGTCTTCCTGTATCCGGGATTCTTCTAGTTGTGCTGAAATAAATTACATCACAGGTTATACCAAGTGCCCAACTTAGATGCAATTAAGGCTTCAATGCTCAGTTCTGCCAGTTTAAACCTTTCAGTGCTGTCTTGATAAGAAATCGAAGTAACCTCCCACAAGGAATGAAAACACTGTACAACACGAAACACTTATGGCAAAAACTGCACGTACCACTATTTACCATACTACTTACACAACACCCCACCATCACACTAACAACTCTATCCAGTTTCCAGTTTTACCTACAAATTACAAATATTTATGCACCAATGACCAAGGCTGAGCTATTCAAACATACATACTGTATGAATTACACAATCATGCAAATTTTGTTCTTTTCCAAACAAAAACACTGAAATAATTTGCACACTATGCTTGTAATGGAAGTAAATTATACAACAGCTGACAATGGTTAGCTTCAAATCATGTTTTAGGGATGACCGTTTTAAGACGATTACTCATTTAACCACATAATGATTTACAATACGTACAAATAATATTTAGGAAATGATTTCAATCTCACAGAAAATGCAACCTCCTTACAAATACCTATCAGTCACGGCTATTTAGGGAAGGGCCTGCTGGCTATTGACAGCGGCACATGAAACACAAAAATGCGTGCTATGGTGAAAACACAGAGCTTCTGATCTTAAAGCATCAAGTGTGGGGAAAAATGATAGGGAAGGGTAGGAAACCTAAGAATGAGAAGCAAATAGAACAAATTCCCTTGAAGGACCTGTCAAAGGGCACATTAAAGAAAATGGCAGTTTTCTTCTGAGCTGTTCTACTGTCCACGTTATTTGTGTGCAGATACAGTGAAGAACATGGAAAATAAGACTTTGTATTACAAAGAAACAATGGTGTGGATTCAGGTTGTCTGGCACGTGATGCTGTGTCATTCGGTTAGTGCTTCCCAACACTCTGAAGGCACGACATTCCTTCAAAATGCTGGGAAACAATAACCCACTGACACAGCATCACATCCCACAAGCCAAAAATCCCCAACCAACCAACCAACCCGTCCGTGAAATCTCGTATGTTGTGTGGAGTTTCAATACTTAACATTTTGGTCAGGAAACCAGAGAATCCACTCCCATACTATAAACCACAACGAAATCAGAGGGTTTCAATTAACAGGGCCCTTTGTAGGGGCTTAAAAACTTAATTTCTGCACTATTTTAAAAGGAGTCTTAACAGGGATTACTGTACCTAATCCATGGTTTGATAAAATGACTAGACAGCATTCGCTCATTCACACAATCAAGTAATGTTACAAGCTACAACAAATTCACTCACTGTGAAGCTGGTCCACTACTTCATGACTCTCCTTTAATTCCTCCTCAGATTTTCTGAGTAGTGACTGAAGATTCTCAATCTCATCTTGTGTATTTTTTAATGCCTCTTTCATGTTATCTGGTTCGATTCGTTCCAAGATGATGTCTACCTGGGTGGCTGTAAAGAGCAAATGACAAATTACTTTTAAGTCCCAGGCCCAGTTTCCGCCACAGATGTCACTGTGTCACTCAAATAAACAGAGAAGATACCTTCTTAATGTTAAATGAGCACTGTATAATGCACTTGTGTCATGAATACCTGCTTGACCTCCTCAGTACGTGTGTTCAAACTATGCGTGCAGAATGGATACAATTACAACACTATACAATCAAGTGACAGAAACTCCATTTACCAGCTTCAGACACAGCAGCTGGCCACACCCCACTTACACAATGATCCCAGGATATTATGCTGACAGCTTCTAGTACACTATAACTGCAACTTATGATTTAAATGTACTGAAGACTGACACCTTCAACACACACTGACCTTTATGTACCTATCCCTTATATCCTACTGATTTTAGGGTGCCAGTGAATCATACACAACTGAAGGGTCTGCATAAGGGAACAAATGCCACTGGATCATATCCAAGTGAAGGGCCCACATAAAGGCAAAAACTGCCACTGATCATACACACATTAAAGACCCACACAAGGCACAACTTACTGTATGTGCCTGAATACAAGACAAAAATTTTTTCGTAATTCATCATATAAAAAATGGGGGACTGCCTTAAAGCGGAGCGCAAAGTTAAGCATGTCCTGCATGGGGATTTTTCTGCAAATTTCTGATCATGAAGGAGAGGTGATATTACACGCACAGTAGTGCTATATGTGGGTACACGTGGCATATGGAAGTTAACATCCTCCCTGTGCCAAGATAAGCCAAGTGTTACGCAAGAAGCACAACACCTATCAAGGACATATGGAACTGAAATTTAAATTATTCCTGCATATGGTGCAATTTAGAGAAAATTCCATGCCCGTGTATGAATCAAGTTCTAACCATCTAGTCCACATTCAATCCCAGTATAACCCATACAGGATATTGGGTACACAAAATGGCAATGGGGCATTTCTACAATTCACAAATACTTCATACTCATTCATCACCATGGACTAATATAAGACCCCCATCTAAGCCTGCAATTCCAATGCTACATCCACTTCAATGACTGTGCACTTCTACTGACGCAAGTAACAATAACACAAATATAATCATTACACCAATGGTGAATAATTCAAAGATCAACGTTCAAACACTGACAGCTTCAGGTGGTTGCAAGATTGAATGATGAAAATCACCTGTAGAATCTGTAGACTTGAAGCTGTCAATATCTATTTTTGTGTCGATAACATTATTTGGCTGCAGATCATGAAGATGTGACTGCAGGGCTACCAACTGTTTCTGTGTCATATCTCCATCTGACTGCAATGCTTCCAAACGCAGCTGAAGTGCCCGTTCAGCCTCCAGCTGTTCTTGCAACCTGGCCTGCAACTCCTGCTTTTCTTGCTCTAAACGTTCACACGCTTCATGATTCTGATGCTCAGTATCCTGAAACAAATATACATTACACCCATCATTTTTAATTACTGTACGTGGACAATGTTAAATGTGTGGTGCAGCTGAGTGTTGCACTGTCACCATCAATACCCTCTTCATGGATTAGACATTGGTTGGTTAACCAGTAATTGGTATGGTGGTGAGGTCTTAGTAACACCCAAAGACAGGCTAGAGAATTAATTTCAGGACCCTGTCTGAGTAGCAAGGCTAGTTTTCTGTCCTTTAACAGGACATAACCCATGGTTGTTACTGGTCTTCTTACTGGGCATAATATCCTGAGGAGACATCTTCATCTAATGGGGCTGTCAGACAGTCCATTGTGTAGGAGGTGTGGAGCAGAGGGTGAAACCTTGGCCCACATGCTTTGTAAATGTGAAGCTTTCGCTTCACAGAGGCATGTGTATCTGGGATCCTTCTTCTTGGAGGCACAGGACATCAAGAGTATAAGTCTGTGGGCCATCTGGAACTTAAGCAGAGTAACGGGGCTCCCATGAATTGATACGGGGCACAAAGGGTCCGTCAATTAAGGCCTAGGCGCATCGGAACTGTAAAGTCTCAATCCCAATCGTAAATCAATCAATCAATCAATACCCCCTTCAGTGCTTCAACATTGCTGTCAGCTACATAGCAAGGGGAGACTTAAAATACCATACTTCTGGACATGTGGACTGTTCTAGAAAACAATTACAGATATTACTGAAATAAAGGTTAAGAACACACAAGGTGTACAAAACACTAAAGAACACACCAAAAGATACCCAGTCAACAAGGAAGACTTCAGTTCAAAAATAGAAACTATACAACAAAAGAGTCATTAAAAAGGTCATATAGAATATAAGACAGTGTAATCAGAGCAACAGATACAATAATCTGCAAATACAAGATTTCACACACCTCACATTGGTCGGTTCATTGATGAACAGAAAATCAATGTGCAACCAGGACTAAAACAAACTGCAGCCGAATTAAAATAGTTTTAACTCATAATAAAACAAAATAAAATAACTGCAGTAACTACCATAACTATATTCTTAAAAATAAACTTCAGAATCTAAAAACCAGAAATTACGAGATCTCACAGTATAGTGTATAACATAATACAAACTTTAACCTTTCCTGTATTCTTTTTATACAAGACTGACGCTGATCCGTGTACAGGATCGAAACATGTAACTGCTTAGCAATTTGATATATTATAAAAGTTGTGTTTAGACTGGCCTTGAATTGCATTTTATTATTTCATGCATGTAACACCCGCATACGGGCTGAGCTTTAAGACACGCATCTGACAGTCACAGACCTGAAGTTTTGATGTGAGTTCCTCTACTTTCTGCAACTGCAGACTGTATTTTAGTGCAAGGTCTTGCAAGTCCTGCTGGCTATGCTCACACAGATCCTTGAGGTGTGCACACTCGTCCTCTGTGTTGCTCAGGGTCCTACAAATTCAACACAAACACATCAATATTCATTCACCACATAAAGTAATTTACTCCTACAAATGCCACAAAATGTATAAAAGGAATGTTTTAATATTTTTACACACTCGGACATGTTTTGGCCCTCACTGGCCCATTATCACGGAGTACAGCTGTACAAAAACAATAATCTCCAATATGCAAAACAACACTGAAGTCAATGGCCTATCTGTTGGAATGTATTCACAATGAGACAGGCTACTAAAATTTTTGTTTAAATTGCACACTGGCAACTTCAGAGTCATTCTACATACTGGGGATGATTCATTTTGTATGGCTATACTCCCTGATTATGGGCCAGTGAGAGCTGAAACAGGCATGATTTTTTTAAAAAGTCAAAACATTACTTATGTGCATTTTGTTGGATTAATATGTAACAATTACACCACAATGCAGAGAATGAAAAACGTAAAACAAATTACATACAGCAGTATAAAATTTCTTAGTTATCAGCATATCCTACCAGCAGATATCTGATCTACATTAGCAATAAACTGTAAACTTTAGCTAACAGAATAAAGCAGAATGCTTCTTGAGGAGCTAGTCAAGAAATTTTCTACCTCTCATGAATCAAGGATTATTGCCAAACTACATTAATCTACTCCAAACTGTCATGCATTATTTCTCAAAAGACTCATTCCAGTATTATCCTCCACTCTAATGGCTATGTCACATCTGGTTTCTTCCTATTTACATTCATAAATACAGGAAATAATAAGTTACTGCGTTACTATCATGGTCAACAAGTGCAAAGACAATGCAACTTTTCATATCGGTATGCTACCTTTAATAACAACAAAATGAATCACGCCAACAACCTACATAAAATTAATTTTAATATGGCTGGTTCCAAAACAAGCCAGCTGTCCTTGAAACAACCTGTTCTCACCCACACTACATACCAGTACATACAGCATAACTACACTGTTACCTTTTGTTCACCATTGCTTGATCAGAAATGCATACAGGGTTTTGGTAGGAAACCTGAAACATGCCACTTGGAAGACTAAGCAAAGATGAGATAACATTAAAATGGATCTTATGGAAAAACAAAAGGAGGGAATGGACTGGATTCATCTGGCTCAGGATGAGAATGAGTGGTGGGCCCCTTCTGAACATGGTACTGAACCTTCAGGTTCCCTAAAATGTAGGGAATTTCTTGACTAGCAGAGAATGTATCAGTTTCTGAGGAAAGACTCTGGTCCATGGAATGTGTTAGTTAGTTAGTTAGTAAAGAGGTAAGTAAGTAAAGGTACCGTTCAAGATCCTGCATTTTTTGTACTGCTTCCAGTTTCTCTTGTAGCATTTTGCGTAGAGATTCCTTAGCAGTCCCCTGATATTGACACTTATCTTCTTGTAATTTCCGTAGCTCCTCCCGCAATTTGTCCTCTGCAAAATTCTGCCACGAAAAACATGTTTCAGAACAACCTGTATCGAATTTTAGTATCAGAAAAGAACGGGGAACCATTTCGGTTAATTATCTCCGTTCCTACTCATAGATTTTCAATTTGTTAATCCTAGCGTTTGACAATTTAAAGCAAAATGCCAACATATGCACCTATTTTACTTGTGTCTTCCCATTTTCTCATGTAATGCACACAGTAAGTGTTCCGCATACCCTAGCAACATATTTACAATTGATAATGAATGCAGCACTGTTGCTCGTACAGGAAGTGACAACAACAGACATGAGTGTGCTCTGCAAGTCACACATCAATGAAGCAATACATTAAAAGGTTAAAACAAACCTGTCACAAAAGCAGTCAGGACACAATAGGGACCTTTTTTATTTTGTGCAGAATGGTGGGAAGACCAATGCACGACTTTTTTTTTTTTTAATGCAATGATAGCTAGGCTAAAGATGCACAAAGAAACAGATAGATCTCTCCATGAAAGTGGCAATTATATCAGTGTGATGTACAGTATAGATACAACAAACAAAGAATCAGGAACAAATTTAAATAATTTTTACATTAATGTCTTGTTACAATGATATGTGACAGAACAATATAGCAATAATATTTTACACCACCCATTATGTGATGTGAACTTTCAGAAAGTGTATCATGTAGTCAAAGGAAAGAGGCCTAGAAGTACACATTAATCTTACTTTTGAATAAATCTGTAACTGATTTTCCAGAATTTCAACGCGTGATAGAAGACGATCCTCATCTATAAGTGCTTTCCAACCAAGATCTGATGCCTGACGAGTCGTTTCTACTAATCGCTGCAAAGCGGCCAATTTGTTTTCAAGAAGCTGCTCCCTCTGTAGGGCTTCCTGCAAGAACACATTTTGACACTTAAAACATGGACACTACATGGGTATTCAGTGTCTATGAGTGACTTCAGTCATTAAGTCATGGCAGCATGATAGGTAACCTGGATACTAACAAAGACAGATAGAAAACAAATGAACACTTTTGAAAGGAAAGTATATAGAAGAATTTTAGGTCCAATATAGTCGTATGACAATGAAAAAGAAAATTGGAGGATATTAACCGATAAAGAAACTTATGCAATTGTAAAAAAAACCCATTATAACAGAGACAGTAAGGTTAAATATATTACGTTGGTTTGGGCATGTACAGAGAATGGAAGAAAACGGAATTCCCAAAAGAGTATACGTGCATTAGGAAACAACAAAATTGAGAGACAGACGAAGAAACTGATGGCAAGATGAAGTGAGAAAGGATGGAAGAATAGTTGGTGCAGAAGGGTGGCAGGAAGAAATACATAACAGAGAGGAATGGAAGAAGCTCCTGAGAATGGCAAGGAATTGTTGCATTCCACACAAACCAATGAATGGAATGAATGAATGAATGAAGCATGATATGTAACAAATGGTGTGCAGAAAATGTAACTATAAAAATCTATGTTAACTGAAACGGGATCAAAATTTCAGACAAACCTTGATAACTTGCAACCACACTATGTGACAAAGTGTCCCAGATGACAACCCCATATTATTCAGTGGCATAAAAAAGTGTGAAAATCCATATTCTGTTCAAACTTACTCAATCTTGGGGAGGGGGGGGGGGGCAAAGAATATTTTTTTTACAAAATGAACACAAACTAACCATTTAGATTTTCAAAATAACAAAATCCACCATGTCCACATAATTCACAGTGAGGCAACTAACAAGACATCGAAATAAATCACTATGAGATGGCCCATACATTAGAAATATAATTCACTGTGAAACACCGAATAAGAATAGGGTTCATTCACTGTTACGACACTGGACACAATATACTGAATATACTGAAAGTGCCGCCCCACAAAACATTAAGAATATTCTAGGTAAGCCACTTGACAAAATATCAAGATAATTCACCCACAGACATTTGACAACATGTCCACAAAATTCACAAGACAAGACAGAATATCAATGACATTCACCATGTGCCTTCAGACAAATTATTAAGATTGTCTGTCAGACATGTGATAAAATATGGGGTTAATTAAACATGACTCTTTGGGTATACTATCCAGATAATTCACAGTGAGATGTCTGACAGAATAATGAGATAAGTCACAGTGTGAAACCCAACAAAATATCAAGAAAATTCATGTGGAACTGTCGAACAAAAAATCAGGAATATTCACCATGTGACGTGCAACAAACTAAACAGATAATTCAACATGAGATGCCTGAGAAAACAGCAAGATAATTTTGCATCAAATGTCCCAGACAATAGTATAATTCTTTGTTAGTTGTCACACAAAATATCAAGGCAATTCATTTCGACACTTTCTATAAAAATAATGAGATAAATCACCATGAGATACACAAGAAATATGGAGCAAATTCAGTCAGGCATATGACAAGAGATCAAGAATATTTGTCGAGACTGTAATGAAGCAGGCAGTTTTACTTCCCAAGGAACAGAATGAACAAGAAAAAATAAAGAGGAAACAGAAATACCTAAGGGAATTATTTCAACAAACAAGGTATACTACACCCATCGCAAAATCACGTCTAGCAAATAAAAAAGATAAACTTTGAATATACAAGACTTCAATTCAAGCAGTACTAAGCTATGGCTGTCAACCATGGACAATGACTCAGTCATCAGAAGACCAGTTAGCAAAATTTTAAAGGAAAATACTACGAAGAGTCTTTCAACAAGTCTATGAAGATAAGACATAATGAAGAGCTCTGTGATTAGTTAGGTACATGTGATTGAAATATATTAATTTAAATAGATTACAATGGGCTGGTCATGTAGTCCAAACAGGCAATATCAGAATAAAAAAAAGTTACTTAATGGAAAATTCTATGGAAAAGAACTGTGGGAAGACCATGGCTGAGATGGAAATACAATATCAGAATGAACTCCTTGTTGTAGCTGAATATAGGGGGATGGTGGAGGTTAGCAGAGGACAGAAACATTTGGAGAACTAATGAACAGGCCTGGGCCTTATGTAGGCTGTAATGCCACTGAACAAAGGGAAGTAGATGACTTTTCAAACTCTCCAAATAACACTCTCTACCATTCTTATACAAAAATACAGAACACGGAGTTCTTACAAGCCAAACGAAGGCGACGTGCCATTAACATGTAAAATGAACCAAATGAACCTTCCAGGCCACTGAGACAAGAAGCTTTCATTGCACCCAGCTGCCCTCCACATCACTCTGTAGAGCAGAACATGAATAAACAGACATGCACTAAACAGACTACTTCTTACCTGCAGATACTGATTGAGTTGGTACAGGTCTTCCAAGGGAACCATACCCACAGAGCTTACAACAGATGTGGATGGACTGAAACACATCACACATCCAGTTTCACCAAATGTCCCATATTTAAGAGTTCAGTGCTTATGAAAACCAGATTATTTCTTGGAACCATACACATCATGTAGGACGGGGATCCAAAAGGATAGGTCATCTAGGGAGCGGCAGTAAATGAATATTCATGATGCAAATTAATCATTTATTACTAATCCTGAATTTGAGATGCATTCCGTTATTTTTCACTTTACTTAACAGTTCATCAAATTCATAATCTTGAAGTATCACATTGCTAATGCCATTTTTGGACATGTTCGCAAAACTGTGAAAAGGGAATACTAGTTTTGTCATGTTTGTCCGTCTGTCCACATGGAACAACTCTGCTCCCACTGGATGGATTTTCATGAAATTTGGTAGTAGATAATTTTAAAAAAAATCTGTCAAGAATATTCAAGTTTCATTTAAAAAAAAAAACCCCCCAGGTACTTTACATGAAGACCTATGCACATTTATGACAGAATTTTTCTTAGAATGAGAACTGTTTCTGACAAAAGGTGTAGAGAAAATCGAAACACAAATTTTATGTGCAACACCTTTTTTCCGAGAATTGTGCTGTTTATGAAACAATGTGCAAAAGTATGGTACATCTAGACAGGCTACAGATGACAATGTAATATGCCACGCGTGCTTTGTGTGTCAGACAATTAAAGCTACGAACAAACATTCAGAATACATATTACTTCTTTTCCACTGCAACAAAGTTTACATGAATGCCCCTCAATGTTACACTATACATACACAGCTTGTCATGTTTTAGGTTAATTAATTTGCAAACAAAGATATGCAATTTAACTGACTAGAAAATGTAGTCCGATGAATGATACAAGTTGTGTAACTGAAACATAAGCATGCTGCAGCAAGACTGATACTTAACCAGCAGTGGGCATTAACCCATAGCCGCCGAACGACATATACGTATGTCGCGCAGTGAGCCCTTTAAATAGCCCAATGGCCACTAAAGTGGCCGGGGCAGTGGGATTTAATTCTGGCGCCAAAGGGTTAAGTCTGGTCGAGTGAGAATGCCAGTCAAACACTCTCACCTGTATTCAAGCAAAAATTTAAAATAGACTGTACACGAAAATCAAAGACCCCTTTCTTGATTTCAAACATTCGCTGTGTTCTAAATGCTGTATGCTTTCTTCCGGATAATTCCCCAGTGTCTGAATTTTATCCCCGGGCATACGATTTGTATATATAAAATTCAGATGCCAGGGAATTACCCAGAAGAAAGCATACAACACAAACCCCTTGTCCAGACAGCTGCCCAATTATCTGCATGCACAGTGAACATTGTGGACACCAAATCTGTCTGTTAAATACAAGCTTCTTAATATACGTTAGAGACTATGCAAGTACATTTCATTTCATCCTATACAACAGCAGCAGTTTGCTGTCAATTACCACACAGAACCTCCAAGATGAAATACACACCCAGAAAACTTTGAAGCTCAAGAAGCACTGACAAATAAACACTACACCTGGAGTCTGATAGATCTTTCATGTGGACAGTTCTGCTGTATGGAATTCTTACTCAAAATCAAATGATATTCCAATGTTTCTTTTGTTTAAAATAAGAATTTCCTTTCTTGGAATGAACGTTTTATGACAAGGGACATTGCCAATTACAATGGGTCTTCTGAACTCAATGAAAATATGTAACATGGATATCAAAACACTGCTAAGTATCAGCTACTTGTCATCCACATGAATATCAAAAGAATTTGTGGGTGAGGGGTTATTTAACCCTTCATAGTCCAGTCATTATTGTGTGTACCACCAGGTTTAACATTCAGACATTCCACCTTCTGTCCACACAATAAATTTATAGGTTTTGTATGCATCTCAGAACAAACTGCAATTACTTCCCGCTATACCATTAACTGACTGGCTTTATAAGCAAAACGGAGTGTGTTTACTGTGTAGTACAAACTACATCTTCAAGTGTAATTCTGGTTAGTCTTAACTGTGAAATGATATACAGCGCACTACAGAACATACTGGCGTTAATCGCTCAAACTCCTTCACCTGAAATAAGGCCTCTGCAACTTACCTTGCCTTTGCTTCTTTACCATCTGGTAAGTATAACTTCAGTGTGGCAACAATGCAGCCATGTGTCACTGAAACAGTATTCCCATACAGTTAACAGGATCTGTTAAAAAAAATGTATACCACTATGAACTACCTTAACAATAATCAAAACTTTTGATCAAAACCAAGTCATTCAGAAGACAAAGAGGATGAGAGCACATCCGAATCCACATTCTGTCTCAGCGTGTGTTCAAAATGAATAATTCCTTGTCTTCTGTGATATCTACAGATAAATCAAGCACACTAAATTAAAAACTGGTATACCAAAGAAAAAGACAACTGTCCCAGTTTACTGCAGATAACATCATATCTTGCAAATAACCTCTGACCTGATACAACTCAAAACAACAAGCACTATGGCTCATACAAAAAATTTTTCTCCCAGTATTTTAGTCTTCCCAAAGTGGGGTACACTGTATCATTCAGGATTATGTCGCACACAAAGATACAGGACACTGGCATTTCTCAGTGCACAGGTTTTTAAAATGTCTGACATTGATTTGACATAAGCAACTGTTAGAGGATTTACATTGAACTGTAATTTGTAATAATTACAGAAATTAAATCTTTATTAATGAATAATATGCAATGGGCAGGACATGTGGCATGTATGGGAGAGAAATGCATACAGGATTTTGGTAGGAATGCCATAAGGAAAGAAACAATCTGGAAGATCCAAATGCAAAAGGGAGCATAGTATGAAGATGGATCTTATGGAAATAAGAAGGGGGGACTTAAACTGGATCAATCTGGCCCAAGATGGTGACATGGCAGACTCCTGTGTAACACAATGTACCTGCTGGTTCATAAAATGCAGGGAACTGACTAGCTGAGAAACTAGTAGCTTTTCAAGGACTCCTCTGTTGCATGGAGTTAAATAATGAGTAACATGTAGTTACACAGGTAATTTAATAATGCTGTATCAAATGTATAAATTATACAAATCTAGCCTGATGTACACATCCCACATAAAAAAGGAAAACACCAATGAACAACATGATCTAGATTTTTTGCTTAAAATCTTGTTGTTTTCAGCATGCATGAAAGGACAAAATATGCCAGCAGTGCTAGAGGCAGACACAAACTGTACACTAATGTCAAAGATGAGAGCTTGCTGGCTTGCTTGAAACATAACCACACACATTTGTGCAGATAAAGCAACAGTTCAGTGATGACAATAATCATGATATAGTCACAATAATGTGCTGACAAGACAGACAAGCACCACAATATGAAATACATGGAAAGAACAACGAAATTATAACAGAAACAGCAAACACACAATTATAGTTCATTCATAATAGTCACACATTTATATATAAAAAGTCACCTTTCCTCGAGTTCTCCATAACGTCAACTCCAAACTGAACAATATCACCGGAACAAACCTCCCGAGGAGGAGACTCTTCTGCGCCTTTACTGAGACGCTGGTTGTTGACAAATGTGCCATTGCTACTTTTTGTATCCTGCAAGTAAAACTGATAGCACAACACACTCAGTAACTGTGCTCTGATAAAATATGGTAAAAGTTGCTTATTCAGTACTGGACAATCAAGACAGCTCCATTAGCCAGAAATTTCTTCACTATTCCATTCAATGGCAGCACCCAGCACCAGTTCCTGAGAGTTCATAAAGCAAGGGCTGATCAAGACAGACAATTTAGAGCACAATTGTATTCTTATAATAAAACCATCTAGATACACTAATTACTCAAATTTACTTTAGGAATAAAACTCCACATGTTTCGGACAGTTCCTCCTTCCTTCATCTGGAGTTTCTCACAGTACACACAGCAATAAATACAAGTCATGCTGAAAGCTTGCTCGCAAGCCATCAGCAAACCTGTATGACATATACCATTGCTGTGTGTACAGTGAAAAACTCCTGAAGACTGACAGAGGTACTGTCCGAAACATGTACAGTTTTATTCGAAAAATAAATTTGAGAAATTAATGCATCTAGTTGGTTTTATAAGAATTTATCACGATGCACGGTCACCTGAACGTCAAAAAGTACAATTATAAGTAAAGAGTTAAGACAGAGACAGCTAAATGCGAGTCTTGGTGTCTTGTTAGTTTTTTTAAATTATTATATATATATGTATATACACATTATGTTATATAATAATGATGATGAAACTGGAACAAAGAGTGTGGCAGGCCAGGATATAAAATGAAAAAAGAACTGGTTTGGTCTGTCCATATGGTTGCTAGATACACCAAAGATATATGTTAGATATAATATACTAATTATCTAGGAGATATGACGTACGGCAAACCTTTAGTCTTGCATATCACACATTTTAGTATATTTCAAAATTACCAGGGAAAATTTCATACTGTTTAAAATGTAACAATAAGATACTTGTCAAAATCTGTATTCCTACATAACACTGTATTTGGAAATAATGCACCACTGTAAATTTCATACTGTTTGCAACTTAAAGCATATTATGTTGAAATATAAAGGTAGGAAGAAAACAGTTGTTATACAGATACAAATTTATTCAGACTTACTGTGCTGGTACATATCAATGCAAAAGTTAGTCTGACATGTTTCGGCTGATACATATAACCACACGCAAAGGCCATGCTTAGTTAACACCTAACACTGTACAAGGTAAAGGTCAAAACATGTGTTCCAACGTAAATGGCAATATTTTCATATGCAGTGGGCATTTGTGCAAAATGTACAATATAAAACATACATAACACGGTACTGCTTATGTGACAGTACACATGAATTACTTTCTGAACATGAAGAGCGATTAAGTTCAATACCTTTCCATTCTCGTACCACAACAAAGCATGGTTACGGGAAAGCACTTTACAATCGAAGATGGCATTATTAGGGGCTGCCCTGGCCCGAGCCACGGAACGCCCAATTTTTACTGGCTGGTCCAAAGTCAGTGACCGCTCCTGAAAACGTAAGACAAAACAGGTGGATAATGGAAGGTGACAGTAGCAGGACATTCTGAAACATCAAAGTTACATTCAACCAAGATGCAGGTTTGCAAATTCATTACAGAACGTAAACCCACTCTATAATATTCCCTTACTCAATATAAAGAAGCACCCCACTTTTTTTAAATGACTTCAAGGTTTCAGAACTTGCACGATGTAGATAACTGCGTAACCTTGCGGACAGTAATACTTATTCACATGCCATCAGTTACTCTGCTATTCAAGAAATTCCGGGACCTTTACAGAAGCTGAATGTTTATCACCAAGTTCACCCTACCGAGCGCCAGATAAATCTGCTGACAAGATTACTGATGACAATGCAGAAATATATTACGCTCAAACAAACTAGTAATAAGTTTGTACTGACTCAACACATGACAATAATTTAGGTACTAATGAAATAATACATGACACTAAACTATTGAAGTAATTCAACCAGACAAATTACCTGAAAAGGATGGGAATTGGGTCGACAGATGAGAACAGCCTTGGCAGCCATCTTGCTAATAGCTATCACATCTCCACTGTTGGGGTAAACCACAGATTTGACCCAGCCGCCACTGACCACAACCATCTGAAACAAAAAAATTTTGAGTCCTATACCTTCAGCAAAAGCATTAGCAGATTAATGAATTCTGATAACCATTGAGAGCATGTCCATTTACAGAAATGGCAGAAATATGTCACTACACTGTTATTACAAGGTCCAAATACCTTGCAGTTGAGTTCCCCAACACTGCACATGGCTGTAAATGACATGGTGTGGTCACTGCTAGGCATACCTTGGAATGATCAGGCAGCATTATACCTATTTCAAGAACATTCTCTCTGCTGGAAGTAGATTCACACACACACACACACACTATGTGTTTTTTAAACGAATACAAATGTTTGGCGGTGCATGTGCAATGCTTCCCTTCATTAACAGCTTCCACATCACACCTGTGCCAACAAGTAGGAAGTAATCTGGTCACAACAACAGCTACTTATGCCTTTCAAACTATCAATTATTTTACAATCTCTTGAAGTTATAAAAGAGAGATGACCTTTAGATGTACATTATATAGCTTGGCAACAACAACAGCCACCCCCCCCCCCCCCCCCCCCCACCCCCCCACCCCACCAACTATCCTCTTTTTGTTTTTTTTTTTTTTTTTTTTTTAAACAAAACAAAT
>Ga0131853_10005808_pt1 | contig 22318 bp, 7 predicted proteins | sample TergutLab28metaG_FD_92764 | JGI IMG/M metagenome (GOLD analysis project Ga0131853, IMG submission 92764) | Labiotermes labralis P1 segment gut microbial communities from Petit-Saut dam, French Guiana - Lab288 P1 (version 2) (version 2) | ecosystem: Host-associated > Arthropoda: Insects >... | reverse complement strand
TCAGAGCCTTCGTATAGGTGAAAGTATGTACATTTACAGGCCGTTTGATGAGTAACGCCATCTGTCAGACTGTCAGAGCCTTCGTATAGGTGAAAGTATGTACATTTACAGGCCGTTTGATGAATAACGCCATCTGTCAGACTGTCAGAGCCTTCGTATAGGTGAAAGTATGTACATTTACAGGCCGTTTGATGAGTAACGCCATCTGTCAGCTGTCATAACCTTCGTATAGGTGAAAGTATGTACATTTACAGGCCGTTTGATGAGTAACGCCATCTGTCACACTGTCAGAGCCTTCGTATAGGTGAAAGTATGTACATTTACACGTCGTTTGACGAGTAACGTTATCCGTCAAACTCTGAGAGCCCTCTTACAAGTGAAAGTACGTACTTGTAAAGGCTGTCGGACAATTAATGCCACCTGCCCAGCAATGGGAGTCTTTTTTTTTTATGGCGCGACAGTTCCAGTAGTCCAGGGCCTCATCGAGGCTTCAAGATCACACTCAGTGACACACACCATACTCGGTAGGACTCCTCTGGACGAATAATCAGCACGACGCAGAGACCTCTACCTGATAACACTAATAAGAGACAGATGTCCATCCCGCGGCTGGATTCGAACCCGCATTTCCAGCAAGCGAGTGGCCGCAGACCTACGCCTTAAACAGTGCGGCCATCAGAATCGGAATTGAGACTCTTACGGATAGAATTATGTATTCGTCGAGACCATCTGGCAGTTAACGCTGAACGATGTCCGTCCGAGGCTTAAGAGTAGCTCAGTTGTGTGTGAGGGAACGGATATCCAGATTGTAAAAAAGGCGGGCTGTTACTTGACCACCTGTGCTTCTGTTACTTTCTCAAGAAGGACGCTTCCACTGAGTTTGTGAATTACAGTCATCGGCACCGGAGTCAAAGAACTCAAGTTGGAAAGACCAAGTGGAAGACCATCCGCATCCACTTGCTTCTCAAAAAATGTATCCTAAAAAATACAATTATACATCTTATGGGCCGGGTAGCTCAGTCGGCATAGCGACTGAGCTACGCGCTGGACGGTCCGGGATCGAATCCCGGTAGGGACGAGATTTTCCACCCGTCCAGACCGGCCCTGGGGCCCACCCAGCCTACTGTACAATGGGTACCGGGTCTTTCCCGGGGGTAAAGTGCGGCCGGGGCGTGCTGATGACCACTCACCCCCTTCTAGTGCCGCTGTCATGGAAGAGTAGAGCTATACCTCTACTCACCCTTTAGGCCACACCGGGCCTGTGACGGGATCACTTTACCTTTTTACGGAACATCTTGACTATAAAACAGATTCCTTACCGATTTCTGTGTCCTCGCCGAATTTCACGAGTTGTTCTTCCGGCTCCAAAAATGTGTATGTTGTAGTTTTGGCTTTTTTTTACTTCTCAGGTTCCAAAATGGAAACTTAGATATTTTAGTGCTTTTGTTAATGCAGTGATTTGGTTTTCTGACTGCTGTTGTTGTGGGGGTGGCGGCTGCCACTATCTGCATGTTGTCAACATGGGCACAACACGCTAGAGTGCAAGAGAAGTGCCTGCCTGACCTGTCGATCGATCACCCAATACGCCGCTGCCACTGCTGTTGTTGCAACGGTAGGGGAAACCGAGGTTAAGTGGCCCATAACTGTTCTATGCAGAACTGTCGATTGTGTTTCGTCGATGAGTAGGGGGTGGGGGTGTTGGCGGGATTAGTGGACAGTAATCGTACTATATACGGCTTCCAGTCAGTTTTGTTTCGGTGGTATGGGAAACCGATGTAAAATGGACCATAATCGTACTATACTGCTACTGATGCTGTCCCGACGGTAGGCGTAACTGTGGTTAGATGGGCCATAGTCATACTTCGTTGACTTCGGCTGCCGCAGATGTTGCGACGAAAAGTTAAACCGAGGTTAAAAGTTCTTTATCTTTTTAAACAAATGCGAACCCACGTGGGAAAATGACTGAAGGAACTTGCATTTCTAGTGCAAATTTACGACGGAAAGTGAGGGCCATGCTAAGCACGTAACAGCCTGTTGTTAGATTTTATGGCTGGGACTCATTCAGGGGTTTTGATACAGCGACGAAAGATAAGGCCATGTATTATTTCAAACTGTAGCACTGCCATTAACCTCACGAGTCATCGCACATGGTTTCCAATTAGTGCCTTGTGTGGAAAGGGCTAGGAACCAGTAATCTGTGGGGAATATAACCACATGTTCGTTGGTGGTGACCAAGAATGTAGAGTCTGTAGCATTGCTTGAAGTCAGCCGTACAGTCACTGAAACCACATGTCTGGAACGCCTATTAATCCAAAAGATTCTCGGTTTTCAAAGGTGGTGACAGTTTGTCTCCGGGGAGGTATGAAGTTTGTTTGAATAATTTACGAATTTCGCCCTTTGCTATTTTTTTTTAAGTCGGATCGCAAGTGCATGGTTTGGACTTCCGGCGAAGTGTGAACGATACCCGCGCTCATGTGGGGTTTTGCGCAGCGTGGAGTTGTAGTTTCGTCCCAGCGTTTCGGAACAACCTATCGGTTCCATCTTGATAGGTCAACCAATCCAGGTGGGACCGATAGGTTTTCCCGAAACGTCGATAAGTAACTACCATTCTACGCTGCGTAAAATCCCACAAGAACGCAGGTCTCGGATAGCAGGTGTTATGAGAAGGTACAACTCCGCTCTTTACAGTAACATTTCAAAAACTGTCAGTGTTTGAAGTTGGTCGCTTTTCTGTCTGTTAGAATTTGCGTAAATTTGGGATGGGGGGGAGGGGGGATGTGACAGAGCAAGACTGGAAACATGGAGTGTCTTTACTGAACAGTTCCAAAGATAGCAAATTTTGTCAGCCAGTTATCCGCATTCTACCCTAGATATCTCTCTCTCTCTCGCACTCTGTATGTACAGTAGTTGACGGCAGGCAGTCGGCTTCTTTCTTGGTTTCTGGCCAACTCATTATCCACCAACTGCATTGTGATACAGCCAACTTCACCCACCCCCTTTCTCCGGCGCCCCATATTAGACTTAGCTACCGGCGATACAAGCGCCAAACAATACATCATTGTGAATGATGCACTTGCTTATCGCGGCCATGTGCATAAGTACAAGAGATGTGCAGGGCGAACAACTGAGATAATGCATGCGACGTATTCCAGAAATTAGGAGGAGATTAAAACTGGGAAGCTCTTGTTGGCATCAGGTACGGAATCGTTTCTCATAATGTACTTCGTAAGACGCTAAAAGTGTAGAAATGCCTTACGTACTTGGTAAAGCAATCCCATTACAGGCCTGGACAGGCCCTGAGGGTTCCAGCAGGGTGAGGCTCCCAGATTTCAAGACAATCGGCACATTAATATGGTAAGGTTGTCAGCCCTAGGCACCGGCAGCCTTTACCCCCAGGAAATATTCCTGGTACTCATTTCTGTTAGAGGCTGAGACAATCCCAGGGCCGTATTCCGGCCGGAAGAATTGTGTCAATAAAAAATTCCAGTAACACCATCGGGAATAGAACCCGCGACCTCCCGGCTTGTTGCGCCCTTACGTACCTGAACACTTTGTAAACTGAAGTGCATGCATCGTTTTAGATGGTTTAACTGAGAGGAGGATATACTAACTATGGGGGAGACAGGGAGGTAGATGGGAAGTTAATGCTAAACTTACTCTTTGCAGAACTAGGAATCGATGTGAATAGGCTGAATTCAACTGGCGATTACGGCCTTGCAACAGGGAACATAGCTCTCTGAATGCAGAAACCAGCGACTTTTCCAGTTCCTCGTTCACCAAAACAGCCGTGAGAGGTGCCTTTTCCAATCTTGATGTGGTTATCGCCAGGCTACACTTAATTCTTCTTGGATCTTCCTAGTATCTTGAGGCTTATCTCTGGATAATGCTTTTCCAGGCTGCCACGATATTTGTGTAACAATTCTTAACGCAACCATCTTTAGTTATGATGTTTGCATCTTATCGGCAAAACACAAACTCTGACGCTGAAACGGAGAGTCTTGATACAAACTGAATACTAATCAACAAACCAACAAATGCACATTTATGATGAATATGTTCAATCACATATTACCACCTGTTTTTATTTTCCAGCAACATGTTTCGGCCACTTCAGTGGCCTTTATCAGGGTGTCTTGTAACAATACAGTGTGTTCGAAAAGTTGCTGTGCACTTAGGCTACGGTAGAGTCCAGTTGAAATGTGATGGCACACGGTGATGCACGGGAGGGAAGTTCAGGCTTGTTTAGACGCTCATGGATATCACTTCCAACACCTTTTATTAAGTGCACAGCGACTTTCCGAACTTCCCCTCCCGTGCGTCATCGTGTGCCGTCACATTTCAACTGGACAATACCGTAGCCTACGTGCACAGCGACTTTCGGAACGCAATGTGTAATCACTAAACAGATAATTGTACTAAAGGGAATAATAAAACCACTGGATGTTACACTTGATAATAACACGTGACTGAACATTATTATAAATTTGCATTTGTTGGTTTATCATATAAGTATAAAAAAAATATAAAGGTAAGCAGTCCCATTACAGGCCTGGACAGGCCCAGAGGGTTCGAGGAAGTTAAGGTTCGCAGATTTCGTGACAACGGCACAGGATGGTGGTAGGTTGTCAGCCTTATGCACCGGCCGCTTTTTACCCCCAGGAAATACTCCTGGTACTCATTTGTGTTAAAGGCGGAGTCGACCCCAGGGCCATAGTGCGATCGGAAGGATTTGTAGCACAGCGTCTTAACCACTGTGCTACCGCGATCCCTCATCATATAGGTTAAAGTATTCTGTAATGCACATATATTGAGCGCACAAAGTTCGCTAACCTTCAAATTGTTTACAACCCACTATCTCATATCCCATGCCAGTAACTTTAGTAATTGGTACAAAGAAATGAAACAGCCGAATAATTAACTCCAACGATATCAGCAGTGCTGCAATTTCATTCCACCTGCCACAGTTTTCGGGGCGTTAGATATGCTGATTTACAGTGGAGACGCAACGTAGAATTTTGGGATTTGGAAGTGTGTTAGGTGTGTGAACGTGCAGGGGCGCTGTACCTCACATGTGAGGCGCCAGCTCCTATCCTGTGTGACTCTTTCCTTTATGTGGAACGAAAATAGATTTCTTAGAAGTTTGCCCGCCTGTCTCCGTAATTAGAACGACAGTACTTAGCCAGGGCTTCCTCTACAGTAAATAATTATTTCTGACGCTGTAATCGTTTTCACGGGTCATGTCGCCCGGTGGAATTGGCGGCGTGTATGTAAATTTATCGTCTCTGGTGATACTACTTGTAATACACATGTAGAGACGCGTGGTATGCAGTTCTCGCAGCGACGATGACGATGATTCTCGTTTCCGGGACTTGACGCCGTGTAGAGTGATATGTAATAGGTACCGAGTTTGTGCAAGTGCGTGTTACCTGCGTCTACCCTGAAGAGGCAGTCACTCTGAACCTCCGAAACGTTGGTGCTTCTATACCGACATTCACGGCATTCAGATCCTAAAATACGGGAATCCTCAGGACAGAGACTACCATCACCTCGTTCTGCAAGTTTGCCTTCCTGATTTTTTCCAGGAAACGTAGTACGAATAATATATGGCGTGAAAAAGAGCGTAAATCAAATTTTGAAGCGTAGCCTAAATTTTGGAAACTCCAGATCTGTTTTTTTTAGCGAGATTTTTCTCTCAACCTGTATGTCAAGTCCATATCCTCTCCCACCCTTCCCCTGTCCACAGCCAATTCCCAAGTTTCCTGTGTAGTGAACTTGTGTGGCTGAAACCTGAATCTCCTTTGGTTATGATCTTATGCAAACGTTAAACCGTCTTCGTTATTCGTTTCTTTTTCATGGCTCGGCAGCCTCAATGTTCCAAGGCCCTTCATTTTTTAGGTTTCGAGATCACACTCAGTTGGACACACGGCACTCCGTAGGACTCATCTGGAGGAGTGATCTGCCCGTCGCAGAGACCTCTACCGGACAAAATACAACACTCACAATTGTACGTTAAACCTACCGTGTTGTATTTTAGTGAAGTAGGTAACTGCACCTCGGAAACTGAAGAGCGCTTTCTGTAATTTAGCCACCGAAGCCTGTTGCGTTAGCAGAAGATCGAACCCCTGTTAGCGTGCATTGAAACCACTTAAAGACTTCTTTTAAGATTCGCATTTTATTGCTTTCGTATTTTACCGCCGGCCTGGCACACATTTTGCGATTAAGACACGACATTTTTTGGAGAGAGCAAGGAGACTCGAGCCATATTCGTTAGGAGTGTTAGTGTCTTCGGGTCGTATCTTTCGGCAAGGGACGGTTCAGAGGTTGCCCAGTTATTCATGGTTTCATCAAGAACAACGCCTACGTCTTTGAACTCAACTCAGTGCTTGTTTTTGAAACCTGCAGCTATCCGTTTGAAGATCTGAAATCGCTTTACATTTCTTGACTTGTGCTGAGGTTATTGGGATCTTCGTGGAATTCGTTAGTGTCTCCTTTCTGTTAACATTTCTCTTTTTTAAAGGAACTATTCAGCTATTCTATTTAAGCTTTTTTATTTAAACTTTGCTGTGACCTCTTCTTTTCGTAACCTTTACATTTCCAGGTTTTTAACTTCCTGATAATTTAGTTCGTATTTCTCATTTTCATGAATTTATATTTTGTAGGTTGAAGAGATCCAACAAGATTCAACTGTATGCAGATATTTATTTACTGCTAAATTACTCTACATGTTTCGGGCGCCCATCGCGACCATCATCAAGAGTACATAAAACTGTAGATGCAACCTCTGGTACGTATCATACTGTAAAGTATCAGAGGCTACGACCACAGTTTTATGTACTCCTGATGATGGGCGCCCGAAACATGTAGAGTAATTTAGCAGTAAACAAATATCTGCTTACAGTTGCATCTTGTTGGATTTCTTCAACATAGAATTACGATGCACGGAACTACAAATATAAAATTTATACTTTGTATTTCTCCAAAACGTGTTCCTTTCTGGGGCCCATAACGTAGTCCCTTCTCAGATTCTCAATGAGGTACCCATCTTTTTGATAAGAAGCCAAGGTTTTGGCAGTGTTCATTGCGAGGACCCGTTTAACACTTGCAAATAAAACGTGGGCGTACGTAGATTTTATGAACTACAGTACTCACTCACTCACTCACTCACTTACTTACTTACTTACTTACTCCATGGAGCAGAGTTGTTCTTGAGCAGCTAACCGGTTTTAAGCAAGTCACGAAATTCCCCGCATTTTGTGGAACCCGAAGGTTCATTACCGCACTCACAAGTGCTTAGGGACTACAGTTTAACATTAAAATATCTTGTTAGTTCCCTGTCACCACGATATGGCGCCTCCTCAGGTTGCGGATGGAGGAACGGCCTCCGATGAGGAGGGTAGCTGCGAATATATTGAACAAGCAGTCGCGGACAGCTGACAAGGGGTGGTCCTCCAGCTTCGGGGTTGGGCGAGGTGCTAACAACTCCTCACCGTAAAAACGTATCTTGTTACGAAATATTGGCACAGAAAGCCAGGGATAGGGACAGGTGGCGGGCACTTGTGATGCGGTAATGAACCTTCGGGTTCCACAAAAATGCCGGGAATTTCTTGACTAAAGAAGGATCTGCTCCATGTAGTAATTAAGTAAGTAAGTTATGTTATCAGTCATTTATTTTCCTTCTACTTACAGTGATTAGTATTTTCGCTTCCGCGTTATTTGCCGCTAATGTAAGCCTGTGTACCTTCGTAAGTAGGTTCCATTGCCTTGCACCTGAACTCAGTAATGTTCATACATTTTGCTGAGCTTGACATCACGATATGCAATTTATTCTGACGTCAGTAAACGTCACAAAGTACGCCAGATGGAATCACCAGTCATCGGCCAGATTAAAAAAAATAGCAGTCTGATTCTTCACCGTGAGAGTTGTTAAATATCAGTCTTGTCACGGATATGATTTAGTTTTTCCCTCCTGTGGGTACAATCTGCAAGCAAACTTGTAGTTGGGTTCCTTGACAATTAGAGTAGATCCCGCTGTGGGTGTGTATCGCGAAGAATATGACGTGACTCTAAGTGCGAAACCTGGGTAGGACGGAGGGTAACGAAGGTCAGCAATTCCCAAAGATGTTTCAATGTTTCCGTGAACAGCAGAAAATTTGAGTTACATAGAGATATGGGCAGTTCGTAAGGACATATTGTGGTTTGTCCTAATGAGCTGACGCTGCTGCTAGATGATCATGCAGTTATGTGTTTGGCAAGTGGCTTAGTTGATTGATTGGTTGCTTGTTTTGGTGGTTTTCGTTTCAGCCCAGTTGAAGTCTGTTCTTCGGAAACAATGAGCCGCCTCAGTGGGCGATTGGTGCTCAACGTTTCGAAAGAGCGCATTCTTCTCATTTTCAATGGTTGTATGTCCAGTTGATCATTCGACATTCGATCAGAGTCCGTGAGGCTTTGTTTCTGGGAGTGAGAGTAGTCTATGTATACGTGTTAGTTTTTAATACGTTTCAGTCACGGATCGTTAGAAATATCACAGAATATCTTAATCTAAATATGAACGTGGACTGATGGTGTGTATGAGCGAACTTTGATAACTGAGTTCAAGCGGCAGTGAAGGAGGCTAAGAGCTACCTACATTAACACATCTAGCCAGAACGTGTGTGCAAAGTGAGCAAGTTTCTACCTGTGCCCGCTATCACTTCGTGTTTCCACATTGTGTCTATTGGTCACTCTACTATAGACTTAGGTATTATTTTTATCGCCACGATACTTCGACTGGCCTCCCCCCCCCACCCACTTTTTGCGGCTTGTATTGGGACGTGTGTGAAATCGTGACTTCAGATGTGATTATAGCGTGACCACGCGTGTACGTGCCGATCTGATCAAACCGTGCTACCGACCCCCAATGTACGTGGTGTAACTGCAGGATATCAGACAGATGATCGGATGGTGTTTGGTTTAGAGAACCTTCTGGCTTGCTTGTTGGGGTGGCTAAATTGCTGGATTTAAATAGGGAGGAAGTTAAAGGGGGTGAGTTTGATGGGGAAAGCTGAAACTTTTCAGATGATTTAGTGTGGTTTGAAATGCTTATGGTTCTTGTTATCAGCACGTTCTTTTGTTTCCGTTTTACAATTCCAGTGCCCAATTTTCTATGTTCTTACTGCTGTACTTCTGTCTGCATTACCACTCAGTTATCGAACCTGTAACTGAGGCGTGAAGCCATTTACAGCCTAAATGTCTCTGGGTGAGAGTAATAAATTATAGGACAGACGAGCGTGCGCGGAACCGTCATAGTTTTTAAGCCGAACTTCAAATAATTTATTTTTTCATTTATTTTGGTTATTTATGGATTTTGTGTACCGATCCCAGTGACCGCGCGTTCTAGGGCGGGGGGTCTGCGGCCGCTCGCTTGCTGGGATGGTGGTTTCGAAACCTGCTGGGGCATGGATGTCTGTGTCTTGTGTGTGTGTTTTGTTGTGTGTTTTGTGCGTGTTGTGTGTGTGTTGTTAAGTAGAGGTGTCTGCGACGGGCTGATCACTTGTCCAGAGGACTCCTACCGAATGTGGTGTGTCTGAGTGTGATTATGAAGCCTCGATAATGAGGAGGCCCTGGCCCACTAGACGCTGTTGCGCCCTTGGAGGGGGGGGGGGGGGGGTGAATTTTGTATCAACGGCAAATAAAATAAGGCAGATATGTGGTGAACTGTAAGCAGTAATGATGTTTTATTCGAGGGATTATCTCGCCATTCTTCTCCAACTCTTGTTATTTCGATATTTCAATCTATTGCCTGACAAATATAACTTGGCCCATTACAACTACATCAAATCTGAGTGGAGGAAAAGCGGGTGGCCCTTTAAAAGTGTCACTTTTTTTTCATACGAGATTTGGTGTTATCATGGCTGTGTTCCGGAACATATTAGTCATGAGGAGAAGGTACGCCGTTACGACTGGTAAATATTTACTGACGTTTCGATTGAATGTAATGCATTCTTCTTCAGGGCCAGTAATCTAAGATTTATTTGAATCATGCTTGCGGAATTACGATGCTATTTTAACTATACGCCGCCAAAGAATGAAATATGTACCAGGTTTTCAAATTTTAAATCCTTTAAAATCCATTGTTGGAGCCATGTGTTACGAAATTAATTTTCGGGTGCCTTTTGTTTTTTCTATCAATTGTGTGACCTTCCTTTCTTAACCGAATTTTGTGTCAACAATTATTTTTCTTTGTGCATGAATCCGTCGACAGCTCCATGAATGCACTTTCAATTTAAATTTTTGTTTCTCATTTATTAGCCGAATTACATAAAAATATTTACAACAATGAAACTCTTTGTTTACTCCTACGTGTTTCGGCAGAACTCCGCCTTCTTCAGGGAATCTGTACATTAACACTGAAAACTGTCTAAAAGAGAACTTTAGGGTCTTAATGCATTGAATGAATGGCTTTAAAATTTACATTTTTGTGTTTATATTTTGGCACCACATTTCAAAGCACCTGGCAGGTGTTGAAATGTGGTGCTGGAGAAGGATGGAGAAGATCAGTTGCACCGATCATGTTAGAAATTAAGAAGTGTTACTTAAGTCAAGAAGCAGAGGAATATCCTACATGAAATAAGTAAAGGGAAGGCAGACTGGATTGGCCATATTTTGCATAGAAACTGCCTTCTACAACGGGTTATTGAGGGAAAGATAAAAGGAGGATAGAAGTGACAGGAAGACGAGGAAGAAGACGTAGGAAGCTACTGGATGACCGTAAGGAAAGGAGAGGATACTCTCGTTTAAAGGAGGAAGCTCTAGATCGCACTATGTGGAGAGATCGCTTTGGAAGAGGCTTTGGACCTGTCGTAAGACAGACTAATAAATGAATGAATTTTGGAATTTATTGTTTTGAGTTGTGGACCAGGATTCTTGTGAAACAAGGCTGGATGCGTGATTTTAGGTTTCCGCCGCGAAGTAGATGAGAACTGCGCTCTTCTGGGTTATTACGCAGCGAGTAGTGGTAATTTCTTACCGACATTTCGGTACAACTTATCGGTCCCGTCTTCAAATGCATGAAAGGTGCATACCTTCGCCACAAGTGTTTTTGTGGGGAAAACTAAGGTAAAGAGGCCGCTTGAAAGACCTGGGCCGATAAGGGGTAATATTAAAACTAATCTTCAAGGAGTGGAATGGGGACATGGACTGGATTGATCCTGGCTCAGGATAGGGACGTGTGGCGGGCTGTTGTGAATGCGATAACGAAACTCTGGGGAATTTTTAGAGGATTTTCCAGCTGTAAAAGAAAGACTCTGATCCATAGACATGATTAACCCATTTATCTGTACGCATGGTATGACCTAGTCAGAGTTTATTCGAACAGCTCTGCTGCAGCATCAAACTGTCTGATACTATCCTATACAGGGAATGATTCAGGATCTGGCTGACTGTATGGTGGTCTATACACGCGAGAGTCCTATAAAGATATTTTTTTGTGCTCTACATGAATTCCTATAGTTCCCTGTGACTGCATTTTGCTGCTACTATATCAGACGTGGAAAATTACCAGCGACAAATACACGCCATTCTTTGTTGTGTGTTGTACGTGATAGCGTCTCCCAACCCCAACCCCCGGCAAAAGTCGTGTGCCGTCAAAATGTTTATTTTTGTTCGTCGCAAAGTACTATTCCGAAACACTGTTTACCTGGGGAATATTACAGACAGCCGAAATATCTTGTTTGTCCACAACTGTGTCCATTCAACAAGTCCAAGCGTTGTAAACGCATTTAAAAAAATAAGTCACCTTTCTTTATAATTGAGGGGTTTCATTTTATTAGTTTCCAAAACTAGGATTATTATAAAGGTATGCCTTTCTTATTGCGGTGGATAACGAGAAACTGTTCTCTGGAATGTGACGCCGTGTAATTTCGTTGATGGTACGAACGTTTCGGAGGAACTTGCTGCCTCTCTTTTCAGGGTGTTCTATGTTGTGTACAACTTCACATTTCAAGCATTTGTAATTTTATTGCTTGCTTTAATTTACAGTACCATATATGCATTGAACATTAGCTTTTGATAAAGGTAACGAAATGTAAGCACATCTGTTGACGGTTGGGAGCTTGATTAAGTTGGAAGTACGATTAGGTGCAAGTTGGATAGGTACTGGGCCTATTAACATCATCATCATCATCATCACATTTCCTTACGACATGTCCATAGCCTCTCCCAAAGGGGTTTTCCTCAGAGTGCGATCTAGAGCTTTCTCTTTGCATTTCCAGTACCTTCCCTTTTCCTTAAGGTCATCCAGTAGCTGCCTACTTCTTCCTCTTCGTCCCCTTCCTTATATGTTTCCTTCAACAACGTGTTTTACAAAGCAATTTCTACGCAAGATGTGATTGATCCAGTTAGCCTGCCTTCTTTTTATTTTATGGTCTTGTCCTTCTTCACTCTTTGTAATACTTCTTCATTTTTATCACTGTCAGTTCAACTGGTCTTCTCCAATTAATATATAGGCTTATTATTGCACTTTGTTTCCAATTTTACGTTGAATTCATTCATTTAATTTGCACCTTAAATATCAACAGTTGTTACTTTTCTTTAACTTAAAAAAACCTTCCTGTGAACAGCTAACTTTGTTTTATACGATTACTTCCTAAATGTGCAAACAAAAGGCGCAGAATGTAGCAGGACGCTGTTGAAGCTACAGTTGACCATTGCACACTATTTTGACTCTGAAATTCCCAACGATACACCGTGTTCTGGTTTATAGTTCAGTTCCATCTTGCTACGTATTACGTATTCTCAACATGGAAATCAAACTAAACATGATTATAGAGCGAACCGCAAATTGTTTCGCATGAAATTCTTGTTGAGTTTTGAACTACACATTTAAAACTTTAGACACTAAGCGATACAGAGTTGAAACATAGTAGAAGAATAAAAGAAAGGGAAGAAAACTATGGAGAAACGAGAGACACTTTCGCCTAAAGCGAAAAAGAGCATCTCTGTATTGAAAGGTTCCTGTGCTTTGCCCCGATCGTCCTTCTGATAGGAACAGTATGTAAATGAGCATGAAGATGAAGACGTTAGGCTGGTGACAATAGTGGCTTGAAATAACTGGCTGCGGAATTTTCATTTTTGGTTAGTGCTGAAGATCATAATTGGAAAATTAATTTGTCTGTAAAGAAAGGGAGTTGATTTTGATGAATTTGAATCGGAAGGGCCGCATGAGAAGCATGCAGGGGCAGCTTGGAATCTTGCTAACCTTTGGAGCCTTTGCTTGATGACGGAGGGAAATCAACAAAAACTGTTTCGAGGTGGTTGGTCGCAGGACCTTCCAAATGCATACTGTCGTTAAGATTAGCTGGAAATATATGTAATCATTCAGCTCGTACCGCCCAGTAAACGCACTGTATCTCAGTTATAAAAAGCACTTAGTTATTGTTGTGTAGGAAATTACCCCTTTTCTTTCTGAGATTCATTTACAACACACAAATGCACTCTGTGGGCAGAAAGTAGAATTTTCCTATGTTAAAACTTTTGGTACCTAAAGTAACCACTAGGCCTTGAAGGGTTAGGAAACTATATGTTACCTGTATGGATTAGAAGTATTATGACAGACATGGATTGATTTTGAAATTGTGATGTGTCTTGCGATAAATGGTTAATTTATTTTCGTAGATTAATATCTTCACTACGCGTGCAGTAATTCTTTAATAAAAACAGGGTTGGTCAGAAAACGAATTTATAATGCATGTATTTTTGGTCCCTTATTTAAACTGTGTCCATAACGGTTCACATTTCAGTGTACTGTTGTCCTACGGCTATTTCCACTAGTTCCCGCCTTAACTTGTGGTGGGACGAGCTGTTCCATTCCCAGTTGCAACCAGTCCGAGTCTTGTGTTATCAGCTGTTCCCACCTCACATTTATCTTTAACATTGCGACCGCTACATCTTGTCCTGAAGACAGATTATAATCGCTTGACGCATCAGGAGGGCTGTATGCTGGATGTTCGAAGGTTCTTTAGTTACGGAATTCTATTAGATATAAATTTATTTTTTTACCGGTCCTCGTATTTCAGTGTTTGTCATGATTTTATGTATTTTAAAACAAATGACTGGAACCTTAATTATGCATTTCATATCCATGCAGAATTATCCGACTGTTGAGTAATATCTTCCTCTTTTCCATGTTGCAGTTGGTGAGATGTCGGAGGAGAACGAGCGGGACGCAGGGTTCTGCTCGGGCGAAGACCTGGAAGATCCCCTGGAAGCTGAAGACGATTTACACTCGCCCACAGACGTCAGTGAAGACAGTGTAGAGGTCAAAGTGCTTCCTATCAGTCTGCGTAATATCAAGAATAAACGCAAGTGTGCCGAACCTCGCAAAGTTGCAAACGAGGATGACGAAGTTCTTCCTCCGTACAAGAAACGACGTCACTTCGTCAACACCGACAGCAACAAGAAGGCTTTACCCGTTACTCAAAATGATCACCCACCGCGACCCTCGTCAGTGACTTCTCTTCCTGGATCCATAAACCCGCGTTCAAGTCCAGCAAGTCCGTTCAGGCCCTGGAGCCAACAGACAGTACCCCAACCTCAAGAAGTGAGACGATGTCCTTCGACATCAGGTAGCACGCCTTCCCCGCCACCGCCCTGCTACACACCAACTCGTCACCCGCACATACCCGTACCAAGAAGGTGTCTTTCGGTATCCGTTACAACTTCATCGTCCCCTGCCCCACCTGATCACTCTCAGCCGTACAACGACCGCGTACCCACCCTGCATCACCAACAAGATGAACCATTATCACTGGTATTGAAAAATGAGCCTCATGCAGGTGATGACACTACGCAGGGAAGAGACAAGAGGTTGCATGGATATGAAGGTCCTCCTCCGGAAGGAGCAATGCGTCCGTCAGTGGCTTCAGCTCTGGCCAGTAGACTGAGATATGACGCATCTGGGAAAATTGAGGACGTGAGATTGTATAGTGTACCGGGCACCGTGGTGAGAGGTTTAGCCCCAGTGGAAAGGTTTGGAGTATCGCATTCTCGAATTTTACCCGAGAGACACGGTATGTTCCCACAGGTTTTGAACCGTCCCGTAGCTAGTGAAACCATTGTCAGATGTCCCTCTGCTGAAGTCAGTAGGACTGCAAGGTTTGAGGCTGTTGATTTCTCTGTTGCTCAAGCCGATAATTCTGTCTCTGTTGGAAGAAGGACGTTGTCAGATTCTGAAGACAGGAACACGGAAGTGGAGGATCTGAGTTCAGGTTTAAGGCAGAGAACAAGTAGTGGGAAATTCAGTGTGGAATCTTTGCTTGGTAGTGCAAGAGATTCTAAAAGGCCCAGTGAACAAGAACCGGGTTCTTCATCGCTGGCATCAACGTCTTCTAACAACAACGATCAGCTAAAATATAAACAGACTAGTCCAAATGGTGGTCAGCAAAGGAACTACAAAAACATGACGCGTGAGAGGCGCATAGAAGCGAATGCTCGTGAACGGACCAGGGTCCATACCATAAGTGCCGCTTTCGACACTCTCCGTCGAGCAATTCCTTCTTACTCTCATAACCAGAAGCTGTCCAAGCTGTCCGTCCTTCGTATTGCTTGCTCCTACATCCTGACCCTCTCGCGGGTTGCTGGTGCTGACTACAGTGCGGACAACAGTAAACCCTCCCTTGCGGAATGCGTAGACCTTGTATCACGTACCATCCAGACTGAAGGCAAACTTCGACGAAAGAAAGACGACTGAGATTACCTAAAATGTCACTTTATTTGCTATCCCAGCATATTTTATGCTGGTGGGGATATTGCAACAGTACTTACCGTTTTTGGTAGACTCTTTTTTTGTGTAAACATCGAGAGGCCCGTTCAATTTTTTATATTTTCATAAGATTTTAAACCACTAGATTTCGCATGTTTCTTTAAAATTTAAACATTTTATTTGAAATTACCTCAAATTTGTGTGTTGAAGTCTTTTTTGAAACAAATGTGTTCAGTGATTATTTTTTAACAGCATCTGTAATTTGGAAATTTTCTTCTGGTAGAAATCTGGATGTTGTTATTTCTGACTTCTGTAATTAGGGTATATTAAAATTTTACCCACCTAAATATACCAGATATGTAAAAAATATCTTCCAATTTTATGAAATTATCAGTGTGTAAAGATAAACAGCAGAGGAAACAGATTACTTAGACACTTAAATGATTTATTTTCGAAGTTATAATTATTCATTGAAAATGCTCATTAGATTACTAAAACTAATAAATTAACTTATTATCCCTTTTCCTGAGATTATATTTCTGTGCGTGATAGTAAACACCTTTGTCTTTCTGGTCATTGTTGCCGTCTTTGATATTGGTCAGAAAATAGTTTTGGGATGAATTAACAGGTAGTTGGAAAAAACAACGAAACAGTGCAATCATGAGTTGTCCTGTCCTTACCTAATAAGAGGCTGATTTTTATTAATTATCCCAAAATGAATTACAAATCTTGCATAAGAAACTGGCTGTTCGCATAATTTGTGTTCTATTTCATCAGAGATGTTTCTTTATTTATATTATACTGTTGTTTAATTAATGTTATTCTAAGTAGTCACTATGGATCTGAGTCATTACCTTTTAGAATCCAACAGTAATGATAATTATAATAGACACACAAATATACCTCCAGGTACGAATTCGTATTGATGAGGAAGATATTTTATAATTATGCATTTCAGAGTTCAAATTTTTAACTCATAAGAAATAATGAATATTTTATAGGCCTAGGTAGGAGTAGAATATATATTTTAAATGGGGGGTAGGTGTGTTTTTCCCTCTAAAATAGTTTCAAAGCATATACTTTTTACGAAGCATACGTATGTGTACGGTTGTTACTTCTTCTTCAAGAGTAATTTGTTTCAAATCAGAGCTTTCGCGTATGTGATAACCACAATCTGAGTGAATATGACTGGATACAACCAATATGAGAAGTACATTATTTCTTACCTTTATTATGGGGCCCAGGAGATTGGAAAGTGTTGCAGTTCTTCTTTTACAAGTGGGCACTTGCTAGAACTGCATTAGCCTGTCCAGTTTATGAACATTAGTTTCATATTCACCGAATAACTTTCTAATTTTGAGTAGTGTAGTCGCCTTAACTTATACTAAATATTTTCTGCTGCATATTATTCTTTGTTCTTTCCTGCACAATTTCTGATCTAAATTTACGTGTATAATGGCTGAAATGTAGACCAATATTCGATATGCTCTCCAAACTATATGAGCTCAAAAAAAAACGGGGTAAATGGAAACAGAGTTGAATGGAACTTCTCTGTCCTGCGTATTTCCTTTAATTGCTGTTGAAATAAGCGACTTGGATATTAGTTGACCATCTTATAAACTTATTCCTCGATATTGCAGTTCCTCGCAGCTTTGCTGCCATAGATTCAAGTCTTCTGTCTTTACGCCTGGTCGACTGGCCAATTCTTACCAAATCGAAATTAAGAAACAAATCAAAAGACTTGAATTTTCACGTCGCATTCTTCTCATGTATAATGTTGATGTTCTGGGTTAATGTTACTTGTGGAGAAATTTTTTAAAAGTGTCCTCAAACTTTTGTTACACTGTGATGACATTTAAGACGACAATATTGAATTCGATAATAGTGAATTTCTTCATCTAGCATTTTGTAAAACAATATGTGTATGATACCGAATACTTACTTTTGTGATACAGGTTCAGTTTTAATTGACTCTGATGTTAATTTAAAAATTTAATTGTTTCTGACGGTTCTCAACATCATCGTCATAAATAATGACTTGTCATTATGTCAGGATGACAAATTCTCTGCGGGGACACGTATTTTAAACTTTACCTTTGTTATTTCCGTTTCTTAATGTTTCTTCGCGTAATTTGACCAATCACTTGTTATGCAGAAATTTTATCTTGTCGTTTGACTTTATGACACAATACGTTCACGTTGTGAATAGAACTGCCCTTCATTTATGGTCCCATGATTACTGAAAGGCACTGTAAAACATGAGCACCAGATATGCAAAGGTACTTAACCCTGCACGATCGAGGGATCTTCGATTGATTTCCATAAGATATAAGATATTTTTCTCTGCTACAAAACATCCAGACCGGCTCTGGCTAGACTCCTATTTGAAGGGTAAAAGGGACACTTTCTATGTAGATAAGGCGGCCGGATCATGAAGCTCGCCACTCACCTCTCTCAACAGCCGATGTTAAGAATACGTAGAACTATATCTCCTTTCCCCATATGCGTAGGGACTTTATCCATACTTATTTGTATAAAATGTAATTTTTTAAAATTATGAATTGACAGTGCATTTCTTTAGGCTTTTTAGGTAAATTAGGCAATGAAATTGGAGGGCGTTTATGTGCCGTTGAAAGCAGATCTCTGGTAAAGTGGAAGAAAAGTTTTTTTCTAAATTTGTTGTTTAAGAGGCTTCCAGTACTGGAGCAAGGACAGAACACTTGTTAGCGTAATTTTTGCAGCGTTTGTACTTATCCTTAGCTTTAAAGGTCAATACAACAACTTTTACTCAATTATTTTACCAACTACTGCACATATATAAAATTTATATAGTTTACACATTAAAACATTAAAAACGCTCCGACATGTTTCGGTCCTAGGACCATCATCAGGGAGTCATATCGTCCTTGCTAAAGTCACACTATAAAAAGTCACATTAATTTCGCTGTACCGTATTGTGGCAGCGTGCTGCCACAATACCCAACTGGTACAGTGAAATTAATGTGATTTTTTATAGTGTAACTTTAGCAAGGACGATATAGCTCCCTGATGATGGTCTCTAGGACCGAAACATGTCGGAGAATTTTTAATGTTTTAATGTGTAAATTTTATATATGTGCAGTAGTTGGTATAATAATTGAGTAACTCAACAACTTTTAATGTACATTCGGTTGCACATAGACGCTTTTGATTTTATTTGGGACAAGCGCATTAGAAACTAAATTTAGTACAAAAATATGTCTATTTTAAGGAATCGAATCAAGATTTTTGGACTCTGTACTTGTAATTTCCATCTCAAACTTTAAACGACTACATTACAGCTGTGCACGCCCCATTCTTCAGTCAGTTAGTGCCTTGCCTTGAGGTTTTAACCCAAATATTTGATATTCTCATACCTGACGTCTGTTTATTCAAACCTGTAGTAGTACCTCATTCTTTCTTGTTTGATTTACTGTAACACCAACCAGGGTTTGTCGACCGACTTTTCTTGCGTGTTTCATTTTATAATTATTCTGCTTTCGTATGAGGTCAATGAAGAGGTACTGAGGTGTAGAAAACATGATCGAGCTCGGTGTCTAGCACCTCCGATGATGTAGTAGCGATGTGCGGTTGCCGAAAGTATAAAGTAATCAGCAATAAAGCGTTCCTTTGCAAAATGCATTTAAAACCTCACGTTTTACGATGCATGCATAGACAGAAGTTTAAGCACTGCACCGGCCATGTTACATGTAAATGAGCTGTATAAAGTCAAAATTCTCATATATCTAAATTACGTGACTGCAGTTGCTACGTAACGTCATCGAAAAATACAAAACCATACGGTTGATTTTCCTTTGTCACTGAGCAGCGCCTTCGTGATGTTTGTTGATGGACGCTGAACGTTTGTGTTAAGCATGTTAGCCAGGCATTCCACCACTAGTGAAGGATTTTGACTAAAAATTAAAGAACGAACCAGTTTATCATTATGTAAGGGGAAAATACGAGACGTCTACCCCTTGTGTTTTGACGTTTTGCTGACCGTGCGTCTCAGTATAAACCTAGCAATTAACCAACTTAATGCACAAAATCTTCTTTTATAATAAGTTTATTATACGCCTCTACATGTTTCGAGTGCTATGAGCTCGAAACATGTAGAGGCGTATAATAAACTTATTATAAAAGAAGATTTTGTGCATTAAGTTGGTTAATTGCTAAGTTTACCCCTTGTATGTATGTGTTCAAAGTCTATAGACGCAGCAGCCGTGTGTTCATGTACGCTGCTTGGGCCGTGCTGATACGGTTAACATAATTGTTTTGTTATCTGTGTGGAGTCTTGAGTGACACTGCTTCCTCCTTTGGACAGAAACGATGGTGAGTGAGTCAGAGTTCAGTCCAGTTTTAAAGTCTGTTCACTTGATGGCAGTGAACATTTTACTCGTTTCTCTGCCTTATGTGGGCAAATACTCAATATGGTGTTAAATAAAAGTCATGTATCAATGATGCTGATACAATGTTAAGGTTGTTTTAAAGGAATGTAAATTTAGTTTGCTCTTTCTCATGCTGAAAACATGGGAGCCATGTTATTTGTGAGATTTTATGTGCTGAGCACTGTACCAAATATAGTCTGCTGTACAGTATACTGTTGAAAACAGTTGTCTTGAGTACATAAACTTTGAGTAATAATGCTAATAGTTGTATAAGTTGTACATAGTGTATTATTGTCATGCAGAAGCATTTTGTATATCATTTGTACAGTCAGATGTGATAACAGTGGGGGGGGGGGGGTTTCATGCTTTCCTTTTATCGTGTGATTCACAAAACGTTAATAAAAGGTGAAATAATCTTGTCAAAGAGTTAAAGAATTTTTGAAAGATGATAAAAGTAAATTGCTAAAAGCTACTTGATTGTTATTATTTCAGAGCCTCTGTTACCCTGTTACCCCTGCACCGGCTGTCCTGAGTTTTGTCATGGTTCACGTCAGTCCTTCCGAGCATGGGCACGGATATATGCCTGCTACGTCCGTTAGTCTGTGGCAGCTCCCTTCCACACCCTCTCCCATTCCGGTTACTTTGTACCAATTCGTGTGTCTTCAAGAGGCCAGAGTTGAAGCCTTCTTTGCTATGAAGATCTATGCTACTGAATAGAACTTACTCCATGAATAGAAGTCCTGTAGAAGCTAGTAGTTGCCACCTACTGAAGCAATTCCCCGCATATTATGGAAACTGAAAGTTCATTACCAACTTCACAGCAGTGAACAAGAATCCAGTGTACAACCACCCATCATATTTCTGCAAGGCCTATTCCATATCGTTCTCGTATCTACATTCAGGTTCTCAAGCCCTGCTTGTTTCTTCTTCATGTTTTGATCGTCCGGATAATACAGAGAGGTCCAGTTGTCGTGTCGCCGATCAAAGGAACATGGGAACTCAACATTCGTGGGCTTGTTTTCCGACACCGTGGCTGCGTTATTGCCCCTAATAACCGAGTTGCTGAAACAGTCACGTATAATGCATGTCGTATGACAAATTGGCACTGTACTGGGTCAGCCTTTGTTAAGCATGTAAGCTGCCCCGGAGTTAGTGTATATGAAGTTCCCACTTCGGATGGATGAGTGTCCGGACCGAAGGTCCGGACACTCATCCATCCTGCCTGCACTTAACCTTCAACCAGCAGCAACTCGAGAACCAGACGGCCTATGTGGTAACCAACGCTATCGTCGTGAACTCCTGATGATAGGCATAATGGTGCCCGAAACATGTTGAGCCTAACATAAGCATAATAAAGTAATAAGTGGCATCTAGTTGGATTTTATTCTTCACTTACCAAGATGATGCACGGTACAATACGCACCAAATTTCACACAATAATATTGGATACTTTTCCTTGATGTTGATCCCTTGTGGAATAAAATAAGTATGTAATTCAGTGTTAAAATATGTAGGAAGTGTGTAATGAAGAGCATTATGCATTTTGTCAGTTGAGTGTTATGAATTAGTTGCCGAATGAACAAAACAAACGTAATAAAAAAATCACTAGTTCCTCACGGAAGTTTCTCCAGCCTCCTGTTATACGCTTTCTCGTAGGTCAACATATTCTCCACCACCCCGTTTTCTCGACGACCTGCAGTAACAGAATAAAACAGAACAGATGTGCACGTGGTTGTTCGCTTGGTATCACGTGTTGTAACACGTGGTCTTCGGTGATCCCAACCTATTTTAAGGATACCCATTACTTATTTTATTGCTGTTGATTAATTTTGAATTCAGTATTTACGTAAATCTCTAAACACATTTGTTTTTATGTGTGACGGGGAGTTTAAAAGTAATAAAACAGTTTGCTATCAAGCGATCTTGGATCTTCAGAGCTAATCATTACTTTAATCGATAATAATAAAAAAGCCTGGCTGCCTATTTGAATTAGTAAGACGAAAGGAACAACAATTAAGAAGTTTTAGGTTTCTGTGACCGTGCATCGTGAGCAAATTGTGAAGTGAGAGAGAAAACTAACAAGATGCAACAGTTAGATATTTATTATCAACACTTTCTCAACATGTTTCGGGCATCACTATGCCCATCTTCAGGAGAACAAGACGTGTGTTACTGC
>Ga0131853_10005804_pt1 | contig 22324 bp, 24 predicted proteins | sample TergutLab28metaG_FD_92764 | JGI IMG/M metagenome (GOLD analysis project Ga0131853, IMG submission 92764) | Labiotermes labralis P1 segment gut microbial communities from Petit-Saut dam, French Guiana - Lab288 P1 (version 2) (version 2) | ecosystem: Host-associated > Arthropoda: Insects >... | reverse complement strand
TCTGTTTTGGAGTCGCTTCCGTTTGCCGGGGCATACGGTCATACGCTGCGTTAAGTTCGTTATAATCCAGCCTTTCGCTTATTTCTAGCAGCAAGCGTACCCTTTCGGTTGCTTCAATTCTTACGCCTACATCCATCGGGAGCATTAGTTGATATGTGGCGTGGTTTAGGGTATTATTTCCTTGTTGTGAGTTGTTCGTCATAAACTAATTCTACAACAAAAAAGAGAGCTGTGCGCTTCACGCCGCTCTCTTTTTTTCGGGGCTGTTACGAGACAGCCCCTTTAACGTTGGCTTTGATACAATCGTATGAGGCTAGAAATGCCTTGTTTGCTGGACTTTTGCTTGCGCTTCATTTGTATTTGTTAAAAACAATACTCATTTGCGACAAATTTTATGCGGTGGCTATTTTATCAATGCATCCATGGTATTGCATGTACACAATACTTCCAACTGTCACACGTTTCTTAATTTCGTGTACGCCCCCTGTACCTGTTAAAACTATAACATTGATACATCTGATTACCATTTCCCTTTACATTGCCTGCGCCATCTGTAAAGCCAGTCAAGTTGGTTATCCATGACTTTATAATCAATACAATCATGACCGAATATTTCCATAATTGTGGCTTGTGTAGAAAAATGCTGTACTGCTATAAGCGCATGAAAAGCAGCAGCTTCTTCTTCAGTTATTGAGTTATATTTTCCGTATTCAGATAAAAATCTCAAAAACACTTTGTTCGACCTATCATAATTCCGTTCATCAAAGTTGAAATATTCGGTCATGTTACAAATTAGTGCTATGTCATACATCGGAAAACCTTCGCATGAAGTGTCAAAGTCATGTATATACAACATGTCATCAGATGCTTTACGTATATTGCCGGAATACATATCGCCATGGCTGTATCCCGTTGGTAAACCTTTAATTGCTTCCCATAAACCATTGCCATATGTTATATATTCATTTATTTTCGGATACTCCTTTATTCGCAAAATATCAATATATCTCCCAATATAGAACTGCTTATCCCGCTTGACGAGTCCAGAAGGATATTCTTTCATAATCTGATGCAGTTTGCCTACCAATGCACCTATAGGCTCCGCGTCTTGTATAGGGTCTGAATCAGTACCTTGTATAAACTCGTAAAGTATTAAAAGTGTGTCCTCGTTATTTACGTGAGACAATCCATTATGTGTAAATATTATTCGTGGTACAGAATAATCTTGATTTTTCAAAAAAAGTTGAATTTCAGCGCCTTTGATTGCGGTATCAAAAAAAGCAGGTTTAATAACGCGCAAAAAATACTTCTCTTCATGAGAGAAAACAGTATATGCTATACTACCTGCGTCGCGCAATAATTCTAATCGGCTAACCTTTATGGGGTAATTTTTATTTATTATTTGCATTATTGCATCCATAAAACTCATATCCTTTTATACATTGATTGCGCAGAAATAATTGTGACATGGAATGGTCGTTCTGCGCTTAATAAAAATATACTTTAATCGCGTAGTTGTATCAACCCCACCATCCATACCCCCCATTCGATGTGTCCAGTCGAATTTACCCGCAAAATCAGTATGCTGTGATGTTATGGGCAATTATTCCGTACCAAAAGAATGAAGTATATCAAGATAGTTTTTTGCTACATTTTCATATTCAGGCAGCTTTCCCAAACAGCCCACAAGAATGTATGCGTGTCCAATAAATATCCTATAAGCCGGTTCTACAGGCAAAATTATAACCTCAACTTTCGTATTGCGTAGAGTTAAAGGAAGGTCAAAAATAGAATCCAGTAGATTACTTGCTACTGTTTTGCGAAGGCAACTCATAATTTTTTCTCCTTTTAATCGAAAAAATCAATTTCCTATTGTATTGACCTCAACGTATACATGCCCCATTTGACGTTGACTTTGCTACAATCACATAAACAGCCCGTATTCTGGACTTTCTGCATTGTATGAATATTATTTTCACACAAAACTTCAACATAAAACAGAATGGTTGCAAAAATATCTCGCTTTCGTTTGCATCATTTGTACAACAGTTGAACATGAAATAAGAACCTCAACACGATTGTAGCAGTTTCGTGTTAAGGTTCTGGTTTTTTAAGAAATGCTTATTAGTAGATATTATTAAAATCAAGTTATCCAAAATTTCTTGGAAGTCTGGGTAGTAGTTTTCCGTTTTGTATGGTGTGTTTCCGTAGTTCTAATAATTTTTTAATACACTCAATCTCATGGGCATTAGGATTGATAAAATCAATGGCGTTTCCGCAAGTATAAACACCGGAAATCCTTCCGAATATTGTTTTTAGCTTATAACTGCAATGGCAGCTTCCATGACAATCTTTCTTCTTTTTCGTGTTTGTCCAAACAATTTCCTTTAATTCATCTGATATACAACCATGTCCATATTCGCCAATAATTGGGTGTATCGTAATTGTCTTTGCATCCGAGTCATATCGAAGGTAGCACACGACACAGGCTTTAAAACTGATTTTCCATGTGCTTGCGGAAGAACGCGCGGGGTTCAACTTATTTTTTCTTAAATAAACAATGAATTCTAATAAATTTTCTTTCATCTCGCCGTCATATGAATTGGAAATGACGTCTTCTATTTCTAATTTCCGTTTTTCGATTGGTTTTTGGTTCGGTTTTGTAGTAAATTTTTTTAATTCATTATCAAAAGATTCTGTTTCAGAGCAAAGTATTCTAAAATCACAGCAATAGAAGCTGTTACTAAGATCAACTTTTTCCTCTAAAGAGCGGGAAGCATCAAACAAACTTCTCATGGCGAAAAACATCTTTGGATATAATGAATTTGTTATTTCAACGTAATCGTCATTATGTATAATTCTAACGCCTGTATTAACAAAAAAAACTTCGGGATAATCAGCTAACTTTTTCTCAAAACGCTTTTTCCAATCTTTAGAGTTTACTTTCAAGCAATTACTAGTTATTTCTTCGCTATCCAAACTTACACTGATTAGCTCATGCCAAAGGTTCATAAACTTCCGACAACTTAAATTATAAGTTTTTGAAATATTTTTTATATCCCGTAATGAGTGAATCACATAAAGCCACATTTGCTTGCAGCTTTCAAACAAACCAGCATCTAATGATGTTTTAACTTTATCGTTCAATGTTGTTTCTTCAGTAAATATGCGGATGCCTTCAAAATTTGTGAATGTGTTATTCATTTGTTGTTATCCCCTTGTTTTAAAGATTATTGTCTATAATTCTTCTCGCTAAATTATAGCATGTCTGCGTGCATTATGTATCCAAAAATAAAAAGGGCGTTTGAAATCGTGTAATTGTATCAACTACACCGTCCAAACCCCCGTATTGACATCAACTTTGACACATTAGAGCGTGTTAAATATTTTACAATGGTTTTTCCAGTGCATTAACCATTCATAATTATCGTCAAAATATTTTTTAGTCAACCACTGCCGTCCTTCAAGATGTGACCTATACTTATTCCCTTGGCCCTCCATCCAATAACAGTTTAATCCAATAAAACTGTGGAACGCTGAAATATCATAGTTATCAAGTTTTCGGTGCTTGTCATATCCCTGCCGTAATAGAAGGAGCTCATCATTCGGATTTTTGAATGAAGCAATATTAAACCGCGGGAATGATTCGGAAACACAGCAAATAGCAAACAGGTCATTAATGAGATATGAAAACCCTGCGCAATCAAAATCAAAAATATAAAATTTATTGTCTGACGATTTAATAAAATTACTCGCGTTCATGTCGCCGTGACAAAAGCCTTCTTTCGATTTTGCGACATTATCCCATAAGATATCTCCGTATTCTTCAAGTTCGTCAATTTTAGACGGCGTATAATTTTTTGCATAATTTCACAATTCGATAATAATATGTTATCCGAAATAAATGGGTGCAAAAGGGTGCATTTTTCATATCTTTATGAGGCTTTATTGTTTGCCCTTCCCAAAGCCACCACCAAAACCTCATTACACACAAACACCAGCAAAACAAAGGCCAATGCCAAAGGAAACAGCGCTTCATATGAAATAAAGTGCATTATCTGACTGGTGATAAAGAACAAAACCGCAATCCCGGCACCAAAGGCCGCAAGTTCGTACCCCACAATTTTAGATAAAACCCTAGGCGAAAAGCGGTTGGAGCTATCGCTCACCAAAGTTGGCAGCATTGGCCCAAGGCCAAACCCTGCAAGCGCCATACCCGCGACATTGCTGGTGAAATACAGCACCGCAATCCCGGCAATGGCTATAACAACCCCAATACGTACAATTGGGACTTCCTTTAACCACTTGGCCGCCCAGCCAAAGAACATGCGCCCGGCGGTCATGGATACATAATAAACGGCAGAAAATATCGCAACGGAATACTCTGTCTGATGCCCGCGGGCGATTAGCGCTGCCCCAGTAAAAAACACGAGGGTATAGTCTGTGCCGCCTAAGAAGAAGAATGTCAGTATCTCAACTACTTGATGCCACTTCTTTGCAAGGACTCGCTTCGTATTGCCGCTTTCTGTAGCTGCAGCCGTTTCGCTAAGCAGAGCATCATCATCATTAATCCAGACTTTCTTGTACATGCTTATAAGAAGCACAATTCCGATTGCAAGCAGAATTCCGGTAATAGCGAAATACCCCGCACGCCAGCTTAGTACTGCCATCATCTGCCCCATGATTACAGGGCTAAGCGATGCGCCGGCACCCCAAAAGCAATGCATCCAGTTGTTATGCCTTGCCGTAAAATGCTTTGCCATATATGAGTTCATGCTGGACGCCATTAGACCTGTGCCAAAACCGTAAACTGTGATAGTAGCAAGCACAAACGCAAAATTAGGGGATAGGGCAAGGCTGATAAAACCTGCACCCATGATTATAAGACCCCATAGGTAAATTGTTTGTAGCTTCATAAAGCGGCCAAGCCTTGATAAAAGCACCCCGGCTAGTGTATAAGTGACAGAATACCCAACCAAAATATAACCCGTGTGGGCCGTGGTCATGCCTTGGATTTCGTCTGCTATCCCTAGCCATGATACGGTAAACGCACCATCGGGGAAGCCTACAACGAAGTAGCTTGACAAAATAACAACCAATAACCACACACGGTTTTGCTTAACTAATTCCATAAAAATTCTCCTTATTTTTGATTACATACCTTCTGCAAATTTAATAGACTTTTCTACAAATTCATCGCTTATAACATCAACACCCAAAATCCGCATCGTGTGACGGATAAACAGCAAGCGATTACGGAGTTCTTCTGTACTGCATTCTAGGGTAACGGGGTCGCACCAGATGCAAAACAGCAGGTTAAACAGTTGGGCGCATTCGTCCGGGAAGTCTGTTTTAACTGAGCCATCTTGGTTTCCTTCCACTATTAACATCGCAATAATAGGAGATATCTTTTTTGCCCATACCCTTAAATCCTCAAGGATTAGGCGGGGACTTTGGGATATTAACGCCAGCTTGGATAATGGTTTTTTTTCAGCTTCGTCGTAAAACCTGTTGAATAAATTCACGATTTTTTCTTTTGCTGTGAGACCGTCCATCTCGGAGAGCCAGCTGCGCATATCTTCGGCCATTTCATCGTTGTGTTTGTCCAGTACTGCGGCTAGGATATCTTCTTTAGACTTGAAATGGTGGAAGATTGTGCCCTTGGATAGCCCTGTTTCGTTTACGATTTCTTGGGTAGTGGTTTTTTCGTAGCCTTTTTCTAGGAATAGGCGCTCGGAAATAGATAGGATTGTTGTTATTGTTTTTTGAGGGTTGATGGAACGTGCCATGGTGGTGGTCTCCTTTCTAGAAATGAGCAAAAAAATACACTAGACCATCGGTCGGTCTAGTGTATCGTATCGCCTTGCTTTCTGTCAAGTGTAATAGCAGAGTTAGTGTACCTTAACGGTTGCTATCCGCCCTCACGCCCTTTATAAATTCCATAACGCTGAGCAGGGTGGCACCCGTCTCTTCATCAAACTCCATCCAGAATATATCGCCACCCACATTAGGCATGGCACTCCCTATAAAATTAACAAGCCGCGGGCTTGTAGGGTCAAACATATATATATTGTCATCCACAATCAAAATCCACTCGCCGTATTCGCCATCATCGTCAATGGTTGGCATTACGGCGATACGATTCGCATCCCTTATTGATATACCCATCACAGCCAAAATAAGCCTGTCTGCCGGGTGGGTTATATGTTCTACTGATTTAGCAGCGGCATCGCGCCCTATGGCCGCGTTGGCAAATACGCCCCGCTTATGGTCCTGCCATTCGGAGACAATAGGCATTATTTGTTCTAAATTATTAAAACCTACATATTGTTCTATGCTGCTTATAAGTGTTCCGTTGTCCGAGATTGAATTTATTCCTATCTCATCTATAAGCACACCCCAAAACTCATTTATGTCACGCAATGTATCCATATCAAATGTGTAAAAGCTGTAATACTGGTTTGTGCGCGAACCCATAAACAGGCCTAAGTCACGCTCTCGCCAAAACCTGACGCTGCGGCGGCTATATTCGAATATAAACTCGAATCCGCCATCAAAAAGGCCATATATGCGCTGCCCAAAATACATAAATGAGCTGAAACTTACCACCATAATAAATACATCCGTTCCACCCAGATCATCCGGCAGCCTGTACATAGCAAAACTTGTGGGTTCGATTATTTCATCCGCTAAAGCAAAGTAGCGCATGCCTTTTGGCATGGGAATTGTCGAATCCCTATGGGCATGGTGGGCATCGTTAATACTGAATAGAAACGAACGGTCAAGGAAAAACGCGGGGTAATGGTTTACAATAAAATTAAGCGCCATCACATTGTATATACCATGGAAGTTAACATAAACGGGGAATCGCAACCCGCTTATTACTGCATCTACCGAAATATATGAACTGGACAGCCGCCACATCTGCCCACCCCCCGTACGCTGGATGGGTTCAAAAGACATACCGAAAATGGTATTCAGCCCAAATGCTTCATGATTTACTGTTACATCCACCATTACGGTGCCTGTAAACAGGAAAAACCCGTGATCGCTTACGACTTCGATTTTTTTGATATTTGCACCTGAGTTTTGGAAATCATCTAAGAAATGCCGGTCTATCCTTGTAGGCGATATCCCTGTTTGGCCATCTATAAAGCCTGCGGCATTGCCTTGTTCTAGGGCATTAAAAAAATTTTCTATTACGTGAATGAGTGATGCTTCTGCTTGGGTTATCCTGTTGTCAACCAGAATACCTTCGTTGTATTCGAAGCCCAGTGTTTCTTGATATCCAAAGTCATAGCTGTATCTAATAATGTGCCACATACGCCCATCTACATAACCATCGTTTGTGAAAACATTACTGCTGTCCATGAAAAACGTGAGAATTTCTACATTTCCGTTTGTATTATTTGCTATATGAGCGCGGATGTATAAAGCTCCGTCTGCCTCGCTCCACAATCCTTCAATTTTTTTGACGTGAAGCCCTGTGTTTGCGTAGCGGCTTATTAGTTCGCCTGTTAGCCAATTGGCGTAGTGGCGGTGCATGAAGCTTATGCCATCCACCCCAAAAGTAGCTAGCAGGGCTTGGATATCACCATTTTCTATTGCTTGTATGTGGCGAAGTATCTGCTCTTGCGCTTCGCTGGGTATATTTTCGCATATAATAATTTCTGGTGAGTTTGGTTGCTCTTCGTATTCCGGTTGGGGGTTAGGTTCTGCCTCTTCTTGGTCTTTATCTTCAATGTCTTCTGTAAATATGTAATCATCTGTTTCTTGATTATTTTCGTTGCGGCGTAGGCGGCCACAAGCTGTTAGTAGTATAATAGTAAATAGTATTGCGATAATAGTTAGGATTTTTTTCATATGCGGTACCTCTATTCTGTCACGATTTGACGTTCGTATACGCTTAGATTAACATATCTGAAATATAAAGGCGAGGTAATGCAATAGAATTTATAAAAGCAACTTAGAAGATTATATCAAAGTTCAAAAACTTAATAAACTCAGGTATACTGTCGTATTTTGAATCAAGATATTTCATGTAAAAATCATAACACAAAACATAGTAGAAGCTAAAATATATGCAAGTTCCCTATAGTCATGTAAAGAATGATTTAAGGTAACTAATTGAATCCCCCTTTTTCTCATAGTGAAAATAATTATTTTATGGCAGAGCGATTTTCTCTGTTCATTTTAACAATAGCAAAAAGTGCGCTTATATTTAGTGCCGTATCAATATTAATATGTGCAAGTTCTTCTGAAATTCCGTTTTTGTCTGGGACCCCCATAAGTTTTAAAATGCTTCTCTCTGTAAAAAATTTGGGATGTGGAGCTAATATGGTTGTTATAGTATCTATTGGTATCATTGTGGGATTCTGTGATTTAGTGAAAACCAGATGGCCTTGCTCTAATTTCCAATGATCTCCAAATGAAATATTTAAGTTATGCAAGTTTTCGGAAGTAACATCTTTGAGCAGATATTTAGCAAAGGCATCGTCAAATCTAACGAAAAATTGTTCGACAGTCCTATCATCTAAAGTCGTTATTATCTCAAAGAACGGGCACACATCAGGATTTTTCATCTCTAACAAAATGCTTAGATATTCATCATATCCCCGGAATATTGCCCTTAATGGTTTGCTTATAAATGCAATAAAGCCACTTCGTTTTGCGGGTCTTGCAAATGAAGCGGAGTCAATATACCTAGTCCGATCAAAAAATTTATTTCTATCAAATACCTTGCCTATAATCCAAACACATCGTGAGCCTTTTACCTCAGAAAAGGAAAAGCTCTCGACCTTTGGCTCATTTCTGCGCGGTATTACCCTTGAAAAACCTTGCTCATACAAAACTAGAGTTGTGCCATAATCCCGCCTAAATGTCCCCCAAAGGCAAAGAGCAATAGGCAAAGACAGTACCAGTGGAACAACAAAGAATCTATTACTCCAACCATCATATCCATAGATTATAATGAAGATTCCAATTGCCAGCCAAGTAAGTGCAGCGAGAAAACATCCTATCCTCCTTTTCATCACTTTCTTGGATTTTGGGGTAAGCTGTAATAGTTGTTTGCCAAATTTTGTTTCTTCTAGCATCCTATCAATCCATCCTTATAAACTATTAACTTAGTGCACTCTAGTTACTTTTCCGCTCATACCCCTAACGTTTATTACCATCTACTATCCAGAAGTAGTTTTGTTCACGGTCTCCTTCTCATTTCGCGGTAGTTGGAAATACCAAATGTATCAGTTTGCCTGCCGTACGTAATACCGTCTTAATAATAATGCTTCATTTAGACTGCTACGGCTACGATCATTTCTCGAATCACTCATCACATCCAATTTCTGGTGAAAATATCTCATAAAAAGATGCATTAAAAACTGTAACTAAACTATTGTAGTACTGCATGTATGGTCGCCTCCTTTGCACCGCGCGTAGCATCGAATTCCTTGTAAAATTAGGATCCCAAAAAGGAAGCATGTAAGCGAATGATCTGTTATTATGCCTGAAATATAGGGCGCGAACAGTTTCATCTACACTTGTATCTATTAGTGCATAAGCATTATTACAATTTACATATGTAACACGCAAGCTGGACATGCGAAACCTATTACGATACTCAAATCGACCAGTTTCTATTAATCTTGATGTTAAGCCATGAACGTGAGCAGCAAGTGTAGAGCTTAATGAAGGGTCGTAGTTTGGTATAAAAATGTTAATAAATACTGCGATTTTTTTGTCAGAGGCAAAAAAATCTTCTATCGTTGAGTTGCGATTCAGTGTATCTAAAATATCTCCATTGCTGCTTTGTCGAGAACGCAACTCTATATAAACAATCATTTCACTACCTAGCAAATCATAAAAATAGCTCTTAATATACTCTTGAAGTTGCTGCCGCACAAAACGCCAGAAATAATTCTCCCTAATATAATCAATTTCAAAATCCGAATTTCTTCGTACAGTCACGGTAAATACATATGTTGGATCTGACAATGGGTGTGCAAAGAAGTATGGTGTCATATCCATACGATGTATCGATAGCACAGGGCCGCGTCCCGGGCTATGCCACTGTGGGTCTACATGAAAAGGCTCATCATATCTTGCCTGTAAATGTTCATGAATTGCACGGACATAGTATCTTGCGGCATTCATGCGATTCACTCCAAACCATGTTGTATGAAGGTTTATAGATATCAGCCCAATACCGACTGCAATAATTATTATTGTTGCACCACTTATAAATATAATGCGTGTCCTCATTTCAATGGCCTCCTCTCCGATATACACTGTGAATCTTCCGTTTGTGCCCTTATTCCGATTTATTATGTGCAATGCCAATAATGCGGCGCAACGCAGCAATATTATACACATCACTAAGTTCAACCTCAATAAACTCGACCTGATGAGACGCATCCATAAGCGTAAACATTGCATTATGATAACGCGGCCTAAGAGGGTAACTAAGGCTATGCACATCTTCTAATGATACCGTACGCCGCCCAGCCCACTGGCCATTGATTTTATGATTCTCAATAAACCGGCCGTTTTGTAACGTTAGCCCATCCCCAAAAAATATATTTTTTTCGTTTATGTTCTCGCTGGTGATGCCTCGTACAAAATAATCTGTATAGACAGTATCTAGTTCGTTAAAAAAAGAGTCGTGGTTAAGTGTTATGTTTTCTTCAAAATTATACTCTGTACCATCTTTCATAATTATCTCAATTTTACGATGTTCACTAGAAACACCTTGCGTATTTATCCATGTTATATCTTGAATGCCTTTTACATCACTGAAAGCTATTTCAATAATTTTCTCCCCTCGTATGTATCTAAAACCAAATTCATAGAGAGCCATTTCCATGTGTTTGCCACGTAGCAGAAATTTACGAAAATTATACCCTGCAAGCACCAAAGGAAAAATTAATATCAATATCGTAAGCGTAGGGTCGAACCCTACACCTATAGGCGGCCCTTGAACAAGAGCAGCAATAATGATACCTGCAACAATGAAAAAAACAGTAAAAAACATATACCTGTTTTTTCTCTTTTGCGTTTGCTCTTGTGTGTCTTTATACTCTAAAATCAACTTTCCAAATTTCGCGCTATCTTGCATAAGTAAGTCCTCCTTTGAAACCGTTGCGTTAGCTATTTATTGTCGAATACCGACCGTTGAATCATGTGAATTTGTGGCCAACGAGCGTACAGTGAATCTTATGAAACTGCTAATTAGTAAAGTTTATCATAGACTAACAAAATAAAATACCTTTTCCTTCACTAGCCCACTTGCCCTTGACGGAAATGCTATCCTTTCCATTTGAGAAAACACCGCATACAGGCTCTATTGAGTTTGTAGCTACCGCGCCTAAGCGCAGGGGAAAAGGCACGGCACATGGGCTATTGTTATATGTTATGGAGATGCTGCCCTATGAAGAGTATGTATTGGAGGTTGTGATCCACAACGCTCCTGCGGTTAAGCTATATGAAAAATTTAGATTCTTTTGCGTATGCGGGGCCTAAAGGAAGCGGCATAGAGCATTTTTTGTACATAAAGCGTGGATATTAGACTGAAGAAAATGTATGCTATCTGCAAATCAATTCGTTCTTCATCAACATCAAGCTTTGTATGCATTCAAGAGTTTCGGCGATTGGGTCAATAAACTCCATGTGAAAAATACAAACCTTATCGAATGTCTCTCCGAAGATTGCTTTTGGTTTGGCTGCGGTGCATTTGTCATCACATAACGTACAAATTTTAGCATTCTGCTGGGCAATAATTTTTGTTTGTTCACATATCGGAATATTATCATAATCGACATCGTATTCACCTACAGGCCAAAACGTCCAAGGGGCAGTATCTTTGTTAGGGTCTAAAGATAGAAAGCATATGGACGTAGTTTTACAGAAGATTTCAACCCATGCGCCCATAACAGTATATTTATCAACCGGATTGATTACATCATTATCAACCGGATCACTCCATTGATATTCGACATTATCAATCTTCACTTGGCCATGAGTTCCTTTGCCAATTATATTATGTTTTCTTAAAAATGCTACAAAATTTAAAGCATTTTGCAATGAATCATCGCGTAACGTTGTATTTTTAATGATATCTTCTAATTTACAAACAAATTTTTCGTTAACCTTAGGCATGGGTTCACTCTCCTTTTTCATTCACCGGAATCCATATTTCCATAGTAAAACATTCTGCGTTTTGGCTAAATACAGCCTTTTAACTTTCAGATTGCATAAGGCGCAATGTAAATTCTTCTACGTTTTTTTCATTAAGTTCACCATTGGGATATACTTCAAGCATGAAGTTCTCGTCAAATTTAAGTCCGTTTGCTTTTGCCCATGCTTTTATATCTGTTGAATGAAGTTCTGCCCTATTGTGGCTTGTATGCTTTATATACTTCCCTTTAGGCGCAACAAACGATGCCCAATTTTCGTCGAGCTTGCCTATTTCCGTAACCGCACACCCGGCGAAGTATTCGTGCGTATCTGTTAGGAGGCAATCATTAACACCGTAGTCCATAAGCGGTATAACCGCATTCTTTACATTATTGCGATACTTTTCGTTGTACATATTCCATATTTTTTCAAGACTTTCTATAGTTGATGGCAATCCTAATTTCCTATAACTTAAACCTATAATTTTGATTTCTTCACTGACGGTGATGACCTCAATTTTCATGCTGTTCCTCCTAAATACATAAATTTTATTATATCTTCTGGCAGGTGGGGCATATAAATGTTGATGTACTACCTGTTTTAATAGATGTTATTATTTCTCCGCATGCATTACATGGCTGGTTTTCCTTATAGCCCACTATGAAATCATCTATTGTATATCCGCCTTCTTTTCCAAAAAAGTCTTTTTCGTAGGCGAATGAGCCTTTCTCACGGGACAGATTTAGCACTGCCATGATGCTATCGTATACGCGTGTAATATCATCGCCGCTCATATCGGATATTTTCTTTTGTGGGTGCAGCCCGGCTTTGAATAGGATATCGTGCATGTACATATTGCCTATGCCGCCTACGTTTTTCTGGTTCATAAGGAAAGCTTTGATTTGCGTTTTTTTGCCTTTTAGCAGTGCCGCGAAGTATTCGGGGGTGAACCGCTCGTCGAATGGGTCTATGGCGATGTCCTTTGTGCTTGGTTCTGTGTCCAGTTCGTGGGCTGCGATGAGTAGGAACTTGCCAAACCACCAGAAGCGTGCGGTGTAGCCGCTGTTATCTGTAAAAAGCAGTTTTATCTGATATTTTTCTGGTAGGTTGTCTTCGTTTTCGAAATATAGGACGTCCGCACCCATGCCTAGGGATAGCAGGATGTTTTCACCGTTATCAAGGGTTGTTATAATCCATTTGCCCTTATGGTATACGTCTGTTATTTTTGCGCCTGCAATGCGATTTTGGAAATCTGCTTCCGGGATGTTTGCGCATTTTTCTTGCAGCAGGGCAATAGATTTGATGGTTTTGCCGCGGGTTGTGTCTTTCATTTGTGCGGATAGTTTTGTGATTTCTGGTAATTCGGCCATTGTTTTGACCCCTTTCGTTTTAGGTATGGTTAGCAATTATATGTTTTCTCATTAACACTAACTTTTTCACACATTCTAATGTTTCAGCATCGGGATTTGTAAACATAAACGTCATATTCGTATTATCGGCGTTACAAATATTTGCAACCTCTTTCCCGAATATTATTTTAGCTTTCCCACTACAATCGACATCATTACAGTTGCCGCATTTCATAACATTTGCCCAAGCTATTTCTTTCGTGCGTTCATGTATTGGGAACGCCTCGTGTTCTCCGCTATAATCACCTTCCGTCCATACAATCCACGAATGACTCTCATTTTGCGTATCCATGTAACACACGCATTGGCCTTTGTAGTACCATTCGTGTTGTCCTGCTTGAATTATTTCGTTTGCGTTTAAAAAATCCACAAAATCTAGTGCATTTTTTAACGCATCGCCGGTAAGAACTTCGTTGAAAACATCATTGATTTTTTTGTCGGACATTTGATTTTCCTCCTTCGAGCCTCTAATCATTTTCAATCCTGCATGTTGGAATTAATTTGCTATTTTAATTGGAATAAAAACATCCTGCTGGTATCTATTATGCTTTATGGCTATGTCCCATGGTAGGATTTCTTCAATCATTTCGACTCTTTGTAGCGTGCCGTTTTCATCTGCGTCTAACTCATAATCCTGGCTTTTGGTAATCCAATCTTTTAGTAGAATGAATGTGTCGTCCATGTCCTCTATAAATGCGCTGGCTACAGCATACAGGCCGCCTTGGAAAATTTCATCCGCATATATTGTGTGATTTTCATAGTCCAGTGGGATTTTGATTGTCATCAGCCATTCATCGTTTGCTTCCTTGCGGAAGAAGCAATTTCTCATGCCCGGTATAGGTGTGAAGCCAAATTCCGTGAACATATTCTGCATTTTGTCCCCGGTTAATTCTTCTATTCCCCCTGTTTTTAGGCGTGATGTTAATATGCGCATTTCTGGGAAACGGATAATGCGAATGTCATGAAGTTGTAACGCTTCTCGGCTGATTTCGGACAGCTCTTTAAAAGAAATAGGCGCGTCTTCTTTAACAACTGCGAGCCGTTTTTCGGTCTCCTCATACAGCAATGTAATCGCCGAAATTTTCTTGATGCCGTTCATCAGCATCTTGTGGAGGAAATCATCCACAAGCCGTCTTAGTTCGGATAGGGCTGTTATTTCTCCGTCTAGTGATTCCAGCTTGTTTACAAATGATTGGATTAACGCCGCCATGCTTTCGGTTTCAAATATCACGATCATGTCTTTTATAGGGATTTGCAGTTTTCGTAGTATTATGATTTGTTTTAGCCGCTCTAGGGCGGCGGGGTTGTAGTATCGCTGGGCTTTGTTGTCTGGGTGATGGCTCCATATCAGGCCTTTTTCCTCGTAGTAGCGCAGGGTTCGGCTGGATAGGCCGAAAGTTTCTACTACATCGTTGATTCTAGTAAGCTCCAATGTATCGCCTCCTGTTGCTTGCCTTGTTTGCATTATACAAGCTTACGTAACGTCAACGTCAAGGGGTTTTGGTTTTTAGCAAGTATATGGCTGATTTTATGGAAAATGCTTTGGCAGACGGGCGCAGAATAGCAGGCAACACTAGAACTTTGCGTTATAGAGGTTTACGTCTAATTACGCACTTTGTTATAAGAAACACGATTCCCGCACCCATCGCGGCACCCGGTAGTATAAATATAAAGAAAGGCATCTGCCCGATTGGTCTTTCTCCTACTGGTATAAAATATCCACCGTATCCTCTGCTGTTTACGAATTCCGTAAACATGCCCGACAAACCAGCGAAGAAGCTGTAAGGCGAATCCGCGAATCCGCTGTCACGTGCATAAACTTGCAATGCTTGATAGTCAAGTGAATCTACAGTGTAAATCCCCCATGCATCTATAAATCCGTCACCCTCATGGTTGCGGTTAAGCGATGCTATTACATAGTCACCTACACGGAAATATTCCATCCACGATGGCGGCAGCCATCCGATTTCCGGGTGGTTTCTTCTGTACACCCGCGCAATCTCCGGCCGTAATTGACGGGCCGCTTCTTGGCGCAGCATACGCTCAATTCCATGAGGCGGCCTTGTATCGCGGCCTTCGTGATGCATAAGGCCCGCACTTATAATAAAACCTGCAGATTTGATGACTACTACATATTCATTTACCTCGATTACTTCGCCAATCAGCAATGTGTCGTGGTTGTTGTGCGTAAAATGGTTGCATGGAGTCCCCCCGTACACAGAAACACTTTGTATCGCAAACACCATTACTGTGGATATAATAATTGCCAAAAACCGCTTTAAACGTATCGTTCTCATCTTCTTAGCCCCACTTTATAATATACCAGCCTAAACAAAATATGAAAAAGCAGCCAAGACGAAAATCCGCCGTGGCTGCTTTTATTTACTAATGCCTACATATCACTTTCGACAAGTACCTTGCCTGTATCACAATCTACCAAAACAATATCTTCACCTATTTTGATAATCGTATCCCAAGGTATACGGTATTCTTGGTCCCTTCCAAAAACCCCCAGTACGCGGCCCGGACCGGGTACTATCAGGGCCAGTATTTTCCCGGCATCTGTGTCAAACTCTAGGTCGCTGACAAACCCGTAGCGGGCGCCGTCATTTGTATTTATAACTTCCTTCTGGCGTAAGTCGTACATACGCACCATATAATTTACCTCGTCTTAAAAAAAGTGATTCACAAAGAAATAATCCACAAAAATCAGCACCGCAAGCCCCCATAAATAGAAGGAAAAATATCTAAGCTTGCAGGCTTTAATAAGCGCAAGCAGCAAGCGGATACATATGTACCCAACCAGCGCCGCCGCAAGAAACCCAAAAATCAAAGGCATAATGCCAATGGCTTCTACCCTTGCGCCGTCCCGCACAACTTCCGCAGTCTCCAGCACCCCAGCCCCGGTAATGGCAATTATGGCAAGCAAGAATGAAAATCGTGCGGCAGTTTCGCGTTTAAGCCCGCGGGTTAGCGCCCCGGTAATTGTAGTGCCGGAGCGTGATATCCCCGGCGGTATGGCCAAGGCTTGGCAGCAGCCGATAAAAAACGCGTCAAACCAAGTGATATCCCGTTCTTCTTTTTGCCCGGTGGTGAAACGGTCGGCCAACACAAGCAGAAAGCCTGTAAGCGTAAATGCTGCTGCCAGCCATATACCTGTGCGGAAATGAGTTTCCATTACATCACGTAAGAAGAACCCGGCTATTACCGCAGGTATCGTACCCACAATCAAAAGGCCTGTTATTTTGCTAAAGGGCTTTTTGATAATGGCAACAATGTCTGCCCAAAATACCGCAGCTATAGAAAGCAGCGTCCCAAGATGTACCACAATGTCAAAGGTAAGCGCAGGCTCCTCCATACCAAATACCCTTTGCAAAACTATCAAATGCCCGGAAGAGCTGATGGGCAAAAACTCGGTTATGCCCTGTACGATGCCTAAAATAATTGCCTGTAAGAGGTTCATAATTTATACCTACTTCCTTATGTTTATCCCAAGTATACCACCAAGCCCGCCCCCTGCGATAGATAGCGCTACAATCGTAATAGTGCGCCCATCCGCAAAAAAGCCCGGTATCATCACGACCATGATTATTGCCAAAATCGCCGCATAAATTAACCCTGCTATCATGCCCCACATCCAGCCGCGGCTTGGCGCGCCCTTGGCTGCGTCAAACCCGGCTATCATTACCGATAGCAGCGTTGTAATGGCTATGACTGTGGGCAAGTTTCGTTCGCTCATTTGTGTGTATGTAATCAGCATGGCGTAGGCCAGAAATATTATACTGGTTATTGCATAGCCAATTAGTACGCCTATTACTAACTGCTTTATCTGAGATTTGTTTTCTTCTGTTAACGGGTTTACGCTGGTTATTTCTTTTCGCATGGTACTACCTCCGATTCGTATGTCGTTTAGGTTTGAAATGGTTAGTTTGTTAACTATACGAACGGGTTTGCGGATTTATGCCGATATACAAGCCTTTATAAGTGAAAAAGATGAAGAAATTTATTACGAAACCACCCAGCTTGTGGGCAGCTGGTTTTTAAGCCGCCCCTGCACCAGCCTAGCCCAGCCTAGGGGGAAACCGCCGTGGCATATTAGAATCCATGGCTTGCCGGGCGGGGGAGTGAAGCCTTGTGATGGTGGTGTTAGCGATTCGCCTTTTAGGTAGCGCAGGGCTTCCGGTTCGGGTAAATCTATTGCGTAGCGGGCCTGATTTTTGGTTATACCCATGGCTAGGGCTTGTGATGGTATGAAGCGGCCTTTAGCACATTCGCCCAGTAACCAGCCGCTACGGGCTACACGTAAGCCGCTTAGGTTTAGGCTTTCGGGTTGGAGGAATAGGGCGTTGTTGTGATGGTGGATTATTTTATTGGGGTCTAAGAATGATGAGTTGTGAAGATTTTCTTCGCAGAAAGTGGTGAACTCTTCTGGCAATCGGCTTTGGTTGATTGTTCTATTGCCGGCGGTTGGTTTACTTTCTCCTGCTTTGGCCATCAATGCTATAAAATGCCCCTCGCCGGGGGCGGTATGTGGCCATATGCGCGCCGTGCGGCCATCCCAAGCTGCCGGGTTTGCCAACTCGCTAAGCCCTTGTGACAGCCCTAAGCTTGTGTGATTTATGGGAAGAAGTTCAAAATCCGGGTGCGCTGCCAGAAACTTGGCAACCGCGATTTCATTTTCCAATGGGTTAAACGTGCATGTGGAATAAACAAGCCGCCCGCCCGGCTTTAGCATTGCGGCAGCGTGGCGGAGAATCTCCTGCTGCAATACCGCACAACTTTCCGGCTTATTGGTGGTATAGGCCTTGGCCGCGTCTGGGTCGCGGCGGAACATCCCTTCACCGGAGCATGGCGCGTCCACCAAAATGCAGTCGAAGTATGCTGGGAACCTATCGGCTAAACGGTTTGGTTTTTCTGTTAATACAATAGCGTTTGTGACCCCGGCCATCTCTAAATTTTTGACCAGCGCGCGGCAGCGGGATGGGCTTATATCGTTTGATACAAGCACCCCTTGCCCCTGCATATATCCAGCCAGCTGTACGGATTTGCCACCGGGCGCCGCGCAAATATCCAGTACGCGCTGGCCGGGCTGCGGGCGCAGTATGGCCGCAGGGCTCATGGCGCTGGGTTCTTGGATATAAAATAAGCCCGCGCTATATAGAATGCTTTTAGCGGGGCGGGATTCTGGTGGGTATTCGTAGCCCTCGCGGCACCATGGAACCGGGGTTAGTGGGGTAGGGATTATGTTGTGGGGGTGACTGTCATCATATTTTAGCAGGTTAAACCTCAGCCCGCGCCGGGAGGGGTTAGTGTACCCTGATATGAAGGCATCAAATTCGTTGCCTAATAACTGGCGCATTTGGGCAAGGAATGGCTGGGGTAGGGAATCAGTTAGAATCGTCAAAATTTCACCTCGATAGAGGTATTATAGCATAGATATGGGGCTTAATAGACGTTAATACAGCCGCTTCGATTTGAAATGGACTATATGCGCGCTGGTTTTGCGAATGCTTCTTTGCGGAATTGATGAAGGATAACCAGTTGAAATATAACAAGGGAGTTTGAAAGTAATAGCACGTTAGTAAAACGTTGTTTTGTTAAGGCGGTGCAAGAATGGATAATGAACTTAATTATCGAGTAGCTAATATGGCTGAACTTGAAGCCAAATGGGATAAAAATATCGCATTTGTATCAAAGTTGCCGTCAATACGGGGGTATATACATTGGGGTCGATACAATTACACGATGCTCACAAATACCAAAAAATAAGCTTGGGGCCTGAACTCCCAAGCTTATTCCTGTTCTACCCCTCAAATGCATTAAGAATATCTGTACAAACCCTACCCATTTTTCGTAATATTTCCGCTATCTGCGCCCTAAATTCAGGCTTACGGAATTTATCCATTGGTACATAGAAGCCGTTCTGTAGCTGCCAAATTTCCTCTTTGTACCCCACCATCATTTTATAAAGTGGTAGCAACTCCACGGCTATGGTTAAGTCTGAGAATTTCTCTGCCGCATCTTTGATAAAATCATAGGCGGCACTGGTACAAACACAACAATAAGGCGCACCGTGCAGACTCCACCATATCTCACCCAGACTGTCATCGTCTTTGTCAACAAAATACTCTTCCGTTATAAGAGTATCAGCCCATATATCGAAAGCCGCTTTTCCGAAAGCGTGTGATTTACCTTCGCTACAATCATGTACGGGCAAAGTAAGAAAAGTGGGGATAGTATCTATTGCATCTTGATACAGCCTACGCATATCGGGGTTTTCTATTTTTGCTCCCACAAAAAACAATCCGAATGTAGTATCAAGACCGTTTGAAATCGAGGAGTATCCGTATTTGTCTATAGAGCCTTTGGGCAATCTTTCTTCACCGGGATACAGGTTTACATATAGTACATCGTTTTCGTCGTAACCGCCGATGAGTGACCCCTCGGGCAGTGGGTCGTATCGGTCGCCATCGTCCACAATTACATTGCCCATACCCCACGCCAAAACGGGGATGCCTTTGTCAACGGAGGCTTTGATAGCGTTCATCACCGCGCGAAATTCCTTTTTTATTTGGCTGTTGGAAATGTAAATGCAATCATAACCAAATGCGGCATATGCCTTTTTTACCACATGAGGCATAAAGAAGGAAGCAGTCACACCGCTGTCGCAAAATAAATTATCGGGATTGCCCTTTTCAGCAGCATAAAGATAAGTAAAATTATCCCCGGTAAAATTGGCGTAAAACTTAAAATCTTTTATATCCGCACCCATTACTTCTCCAACAGAATGAATGGCAGAGCATAAAAAATAATTTTGCCATGGCTCAATTTTACGATAGTTTTGAATTTTGTTGCTTGTACGAGAAGGCTCAAATCCCGCAAATAAGTCTGCAATGGAATCGGATTCTAAAGCAGCGTGCTGGGCTGATACTAAAATTTCTAAGCTGTTTGACATGTTAAATCCTCCCTGAATCGTAATATTTATGACTAATGGGTGAAAGTATTTAAGCATACTCAAATGCTTCCGCACATCAGACGGGCTTATGCCGTGAAAACGGGAGAAAGCCTTGGAGAAACTTTCCTGCGTTTCGTATTGATATTTCATCGCTATATCCAATATTTTAGCTTTTGGATGCAGCAATTCTTGACCGGCTAAACTTAGACGCCTGTTTCGGATATAGTCGCCAATAGTTATCCCGGTTGCCAAGTGGAATACACGCTGGAAATTGGCACTTGATGCATACACTTTGTCCGCAACATCCTTCACACTTATGTTATAGGTGAGGTGGTTTTCCATGTAGTTTATTGCTCTTGTCAGGCTTTGTATCCAGTTCACGGTGTTCGCCTCCTTCCCATTAATATTACAATATCAAGGATTGAAAAGTCATGTCAAAAAATGCTTACGTTTGTCCATTGCTTTATTGTTAAAGGTGCATTTGAACACGAAACTTAAAATGAATCGCTCTAAGGTGGGAGTTTCGTGTTCATGTGCTATATAGGGGTGCGGTTCAACTTTATGTTGCTCATGAACACGAATACACAGGCATAAAAGGCTTGAAGGATTTCCTGTTCAAATATCCCGCTGTTCAGTTGGAAGATGCACCGGGTGCGCAGCGCGCCTGTTTTATATACTTTATGCGAAATAATTAGGAGTGGTGGGGACTACAAATTAAGAGGTAGTAAGTTAAGCAATGAAAATGCTTAGCGCGACAGCCCCTAAGCACTACTTTTTTACCCCTTGTTATAAAAATTAGGCGTTTTCTAACAATTGTTGTTGGATGGCATATCGGATAACTTCTGCTGGCGACAGCAACATAGCTTTGGCTTTCATATTTATTAAACGGGCATAATCCGGCGGCATTAATTCGTTTACAAGTTTTGTTTCGCGCATATGAGACAAGAACCCAGGCTTACCGGAAAGCTTTGGAGGTGTTTGTTCATATTCAAGACTCAAGATTTCATATTCTTTATCAGATAATCTTCCGATTGTATTCATTTATTTCATCATCCTTTCTATATAATATTTACGACAAGGCATCGAGTGAAAAACTACTATGTGCTCCTCAGATACAACATGAAATATTACTTCCAGTAGCTTTGCATTACTGTCATAGCCTATAGCCAATGTTTTGTTTGGTTCATCTTCAAGTGTTTCGTCATATATGCTATGTTCAAGTGCGTAAATAATATCGTCTTTGCTTTGGCCATGCTTTGTTGCCGAAGGAAGGATTTCGATACTCACACCGGATCCACCGATTGCTATTTTTTCAATCAATTGATATATGCCTCCTACCACAGAATCGTCTACTGTATATTTATTTTTTCTACCACATGGCTGAAGTTATACCCGATAATGCTTATACTACGGTGTTTCGTATATAATTTATTCGTGCCTCGAAAACTACTTTCATGCAAGCTACAGCCATTGTGTCGGGGTTTGTGAATTTCATAACAATTGGGCAAACATTATCAAATTCTTTTCCGAATATCGTTTTGTGGCTTCGGATGCAACCGTCATAACACCTTTGAGTATTTTCGCAAACGGCTACATACATCCATACGTTTTCAGATTCGCTCAATGAAACATTCGCATGCCAGTTATCATTGTCATCATCACCGGTTACATACCACGTATTATCTTCATGCTCGTTAAAGGAAATATTACATACAGCTTGGTCATTATAAATGCAGACAAAGTAGATTTTATCTTCCCAGTAGCCGTCTGTAATGCGTATGCACGATAT
>Ga0131853_10005803_pt1 | contig 22326 bp, 15 predicted proteins | sample TergutLab28metaG_FD_92764 | JGI IMG/M metagenome (GOLD analysis project Ga0131853, IMG submission 92764) | Labiotermes labralis P1 segment gut microbial communities from Petit-Saut dam, French Guiana - Lab288 P1 (version 2) (version 2) | ecosystem: Host-associated > Arthropoda: Insects >... | reverse complement strand
CGTGTATCAGAGGAGAACGTGAGACGAATTCAAGAGAGTTTTGAGCGTAGCCCACGCAAGTCAACCCGTAGAGCGAGCAGAGAACTTGGAATACCGCAACCAACTGTCTGGCGTGTGTTGAGGTGCCGTTTACTGTTCAGTTGAGTCCATCTTTTTTAATCACCCTGTATATTACATGTTTAAGTGTTTACTTTGTAACGTAATGTTTCCATTAAACTTAAAAACAACTCGTTTCCGAACATACTTGTATATGAATTTTTTTTTCTCTATGAAGAACTCACGCTTGAAATTTGTCCAGGCATATTAAATACACCCTGTATTTTCGACTGATGTGAGGATTCGGGGTATATCTGCCTTTTACCTCTTGTTCCAAAACTATTTTCTTCTTCTGCAGGCCCGGTCTAACTTATATAACTATTATTACAAACAGTTTTGCTCTTTTCAGAGTTATTAGCTTTCACTGTCGTGAATTGTCCCCTACCGTTGCCTGTGGGACATCTCATTCTCAATGTAAAAGGCCATTATTATTACTAGGGAGTGGAAAGGAACCCCTGTTACTCAAGTAGCCGCAAGGAAGACATCTAGTAGAATTGAAAAATTATTTGACTAAATTAAACGGTGTAGATAGGCAAGGTGTTAAACATAGTAGAAAGAAAAAATCAAAGTCATGTTCCTTTCTTTAAAAATGGGACTTCCAATTGGAGTTCAGGTTAAGGCATACAATTTGTAATATTTTGAAACACTAAAGCTTTGTCATGAATTATAAGAGTTTGGTGTAGTGTTCCACTTAAAGACTGTTATCATCGAGTATAGTAATCATATGCCTTAGTGTTTTTTTACGTTGATGCCAGGTCTTATGAACGTATGGAAGGGTTTACTTGATTGCAGATTAGTTCCTGAGAATTAGTGGCATACACTGTCCATGGAACCGATATGCATCTGTTGTCACGGTGGGTTACGACAGTCACGCAAGTCTTGGGCCCTCCACATGTCGTTCTCCCCGAAAAAAAAAAGAACACTTGCTTCCTTGCCTGACCACTAATTACGATCATTAATTACAAAACTCCTTAAAGGACCTGTTTTACATATACACGACATATTTCTTGGTATAATGTGCGGTTTTTACCGACAGTATAAAGGAAACTGTATTAATATTGTCGATGTACAAATGCCCGCATGTTCGTTGAGAAATGTAACTCCTTTTGGATACCCACAAATCCACAAGCGGTACTATTTTTCGCACGAGCGGATGACAGTTGTACTTTTATCGCACTTTCCCAACAAAGGAGTGTTTTTCCAAATCACCAAGTCTGTTGTAGCTTAACTCAAGCTTTTCTACACCAGCAGATTTTTGTGTGGGTGTTGTTGTGTGTAGTTTAAAGGAGTTTACAGACCTGTTACACCAATGTGCAAGGCGAAGTACAATTGTTGTTCAGTTTAGTGGAGAACAATAGATCTTACGGCGAAGCACTTACATAAAAGAGAATCTATGTTCCCGTATTCTCGCTTAAAGGGTAACGCACGTTCAAGTATTCTAATAAACGAGTTTTTCTGTAGTTGGAAATGAGAGACCACATTATCCGTAAAATGTCGTATATGATACCATAATGCGTGCTCTATGCAGACATGTTTTCGATGTGATCACTCCGGATAAAATGTGGCCGGAAGTGCTACAAGTTCTGTATTATTTTTGTATAAGATTTTTGGGAGATTTTTACGAAAATACAATTATTCTCTGTTTTTTTTTTTTGCTATCAAGTATTAGGACTAATTGAGGTGTCACCAACTTTTAAAAAAATATGGAAGCCATCACCAAATTGTAGGTGCCAGAAGGTTAACATGACTCAAGTTCTGTACCGTACTGAGGATGCACAAATATTACGCACCGCCTTACAAAATTAGTCTCTCAGGCGTTCTTGCGACTGGGATTTGTCCACCCCTGACCCAATTATTATGGATTGAAAACTTTTACCACTTGCTCGCATTTTATGTGCGTGTCTTCTTTTTTTTTTCCTTTTTCTTCTTATTTACTTCTGTTGTTCACAGCTTAAGTTCATGTCTTTTCCGGCTTAATTAGTAGCCATCTCCTACGTGGTCTACCTGTATTGTGTTTTCCCCGACTTGTTTTTAAACGTTATCTCTTGGCAGTCGTGACGATCTTCAGCCTTTCCAGGAATGTTCCATCTTCATGGGTGTTGGTCGACCTACTTCTCCTCTGCCGGTCGGAATATATTCATACATTTCCTCTAGGTGGTAGCACAGCGCATTCTGTCAAACTGCTTTGCAAGAACGTTTTAGGTTTATAGCGTGCATGTTTGGTGAAACTGTGATTTTATACTATCCCTCGGGAGTGGATCATTGGCAAGATTGTCTGTCGATATTATTAGCAATAAATGGGATTGACCAACTTCTGACTACTGTGATTTCAACAAGCTTTATTCTAGTGTGTACACATTTGGCTTCGGCCCGTTGGGACCGTGCAGACTGTCAAAAGTGAATTCTAAAAACCCCCAACAGGAAGACGACTGACTGACTATTGACTAGCTGGACGTCCTCTTAAAAGACTGAAAGACGACGTAGATGGTCAGGCTAAAGGGCCGACGGTGTGGCCTGACTTTGTGATAGGATGACGATGACGATGACGATGCGATATCACAACCTTTATGTCTTTGTAAATACCGGTAGTAACTAAACGGTTCCATTACATTTTTTACTTCCAGTGAATACTTGTAACACCAAGCAATTTAACAATCTACTTCAGAAGCTGTGTGTTAGCTGATGATGATTTATGATATTAATGTGTTGGATGATTGATGATTATTCGATGTCTTTTAACTGTATCGGTGTATTGGATGAATGAAGATATTATCGTGTAGTGATATTGTTGTGCTGTTGGAAGTTCTGTTATGATGCGATATCGTACAACGTTATTGGTGTACTTTGGATGATTTTGATGCAATACCTTTTAATAACAGTGAAATGCTGGTTCTTTGATAGTAATACATAACGATTTTAGTGCGTTCTTAGGTGAGTCTGATGCGATGTCGTTCAGTGATATTAGCATACTGTTGAAATATTGATGATGACACGTTATGTTATAATGTCGTTAATGTGCTTTTGGGTGACTACGATGCAGTATATTGTAATGATATTAGCGTACCATTCGATTGTTGATAATGATGCGATACCTTTTTAACGTTTTTTGTGTGCTACTGGATGATTGGTGTTAATATGATATAGTGAAACGACATTCGTTTGGTACTGGTTGGTTTGAGTATGATGCTGTATCTGACACTGTTACTCGTGTACGGTCGGATGATTGATTACGTGATACACGTAATTGTGACGATATTAATGTGTTGGATGAATGACAGTAATGAGGTGTTGTAACGTTATTGGTGTATTTGATGTCTGACACCCAATATTCTTTGAAATTTGTGTAGACCGTAACTGTCCCTTCAATTTTGAAGCGCAGACTGAATTTACAATTACCTTTTGGCCCTCACAGTCTTAAACATTGTTCATTTATTCAGCTGTAAGTACCGTTATTAACTAAAGGGTACTATCATATACATATTTCCCATTCACTGTAGGTTACTTGCAACGCCATCTGTTTCAAAGACTGTCCTCCAAGCAAGGGACTTTCTTTGTGTCCGAATATATATATAGACGATAAGCTCGTTTCAACGGTTCCTTAGAACCTCGACTAATTTCTTGGTTTGGATTTTATTTTTTGTACCAACTCTAAATGTTCTCTGACCTTACCTCACAACGTTGGACGCATCTGGTTATCCGTATGACACCTTCTGTATGTATTGTATAGCAATTTTCTGTTGCACTCGTATCATCCCAATGTGCAGTTAATATCGGCATGCATTTACTACTGTGATACTGCCTGTTGCGTGTAGCGGTAGAGAGGGAGAAAGATTTAAGTTCGCGTGCTAAGGCTCGCGGGCAGAGGAGGGTCCGCCACCTCGCGCCGCAACGAATTACAGGGCGCAGCACCCTAATTTAATTCAATTCCAAGAGTCTAGAGCCCTGAGGAACCAAGCAAACAGGTGCCGATTAAGTGATTGTCTGGAATCGGGACGGAAGGACGGAACGAGTCAAAGCGTGTTTGGCCTCGTCGGGTGCTAAATTACAGCGAGTCGAATACGAGACCACGCCATACTCGGGCTACCAGTCCGCTTTTTGTCAAAGTCCTATTTACCGCCTTTTAGGTATAAACCTTCAGGCCATCAGTCTCGTTCTGTATTAAGACAAATTCTCCGTATTTTGTATTTATTACTCTTATTTTATTGCGAGACATTGCTGTGACGTGTGACCTGAAACTCATTTCATTTTTGTCCCTTCATATCATGCAAATTACAGCGTATTACATGTCTGACATAAACAGTCTTTGTCATGGGCAACTTTTCTCGTCATTATCATAGTCAAAGGCGTTTTGCATGGGCATGTAATGTGTCTCCCTAACAAGGCCAATTAAAATCGTTCTACCCTAACTATGAGCTGTTACATGCAAATTGCTGCTTCTTGGCGTCGTGTGTGTGTGTGTCTAGTGCAGACGTTACAAAAGATTCATTACTTCCGTTATGCGCTGGTAGCCTGTATTTTTGACACTAATATTTGGGGTAGCGTGTCTCAACGTTGCTGTTACAGCAGGCTTCTCACAAAGTTTCACTAATTCTGCAGATCTCCTTTCCAAAATTACCTGAATTCGATGACCCCCTAGGCACAGCTCGGCGATAATATTTAAATGTGGAAAAATTTCATCTAATAGACAGACTGTAAAAGCCTTTATTGATCAGTGTAAAAATGTGTTATAAAGTTGATTGTCCTAACAGTAATGGCAATAAAACTAACACTGGGAAACGCTTTATAGGAAACGAACGGTGTATTGTATTGTATTGATTTTAGTTTATGTTTTGTTGGCCGTGTATCCCTGTTAATCTTGTAAATAAAGCCAACTTGGCGCACAATTTGTTCTTAGTATATTTGTCAATCTCTACATGTTTCGGGCGACTATGTGCCCATAATCAGGAGAAACGACTGTGTTTATGTGACACTTGATACTTGTTATTCTGTGTGGATGACTGGTGTGCACGGTGCATATCAGACAGTCATCCAGTTGGCTTTATTTGCACTACGAATTTAATTTACTCTACTTCGGGACTCTGAAAGAATGACACAGGGACCCACGGTTCAGAAACGGTCATCGGAGACACGTGGTGATGTAGGTATAAGGCGCTCCATAGAGGAAGTGTCACTTTTGGGAAACACATGATTGAGTGAGAATTTTTCTGCTTCTCTCCACCCTGCTCTTATTTCTGACAAAGTAATTTATTTCGGATGTAGGACTAACAGGTTTCAGCGTGGATAATGGCCCATGTTAAGCACTAGGTGTTCTCTGTCGGCCGTTCTCTTTAACTTGCCAATCGTCCTACCCTACTGGACGCTTCCATCTAAGATTGAAGAATTTTTCCTCTTACCCTCACCAGGCGGGAGGAGGTCAGGATGGTCGAAGGTGTTACCTTCAGGCATTATGTCACAGCACAAAAATCGAACAACGCCACTGATACCTTTTCGTTCCCGTTAAAAAAATAATTTAAAATGGATTTTGGTAATCTTGTGTAGTGTTGTCTAGATATTGGCGTTTGTGTGGAGTATAGATGTCTTATTTGATATTATTTTTTATCCCTTTGAATCTGGTGCATTCTTCTGTACTTCCATGAGACTGTCATTACGGCACGAGCCTATTGAATCCAGGAGCGGTGAACCTCTAAAACGTGAAACCAAAGCCGGAACTGAGTTGTAGTCCTTTCCTTGAAAAGCAGAATTAAAAGATTCAGGCTGTTTAAGCATGCGTTTTTTTTTTTTTTTACTATTCATAAGTTAATAGAACTACTTTGTAAACTTGAGATGGGCCCTACTGAATTACCATTGTTAGGATTGCTGGTAAATCGGGATTAGATTTCTGGCATTAACCAGTTGTTTGTATTTTACCTCAGACGCACTCTTTTCTATAATGCACGACCCACATTTTAAAATACCACGTTCGTCAGTTCTAAGCTTAAAGAGATCCGTTCCCAGTTTTTGTGAAGTTTATATACTCAAGAAGTTTTTAAGAGTATTGTTTGTTACCTACTGTTGTCGTAAAGTATTGTTGCTGAATACTGTTACATATAGTTTTCATTATTGAAGGTTGAACATTAGCTGTCATCCCTGTCTGGGTCGACTGAACAAATGTTTTCGGTTGCGGTTGATGACTGGCTTGAAACGAATGTAGACAGAAAAGTGCATTTTGCCTCTTCTGCTCGTGTAACCTGTAGTTGTAATTTTTTTTTGCCACACGATAGTTGCAGAATTTATCAGTACAGCTGTGCCTTCAGTACTCATTTAAAACTGACGGCGGAAATGAGAATTTGAGTCCTGGAAAACATTTTAATTGCCTGTCCATTTATACATTATCTCCCACGTGCTATTTTCAATTGTATGTAAAAGAAAAATTGTCCCTTTCCACACCACGAAGAACTACAGGGGGAGTAGACGAATAGCTCCACGTGTTCTTCATGTCGACACTTGATGGAAGTGACTGGGAAACTTCACGCCCCGGTCGGTCCCCTCCACCCCACCCCCTAGGAAAGAACCCGGTACCCATTGAATAGGAGGCTGTTTGGACTTCAGAGCCGGTGTGGACATTTTGGAGAAGAGTAAAATCTCTTGTCTGTGCCAGGATGCGAACCGTCTAGCCGCTATACTAACTGCGTATTCTGTATGTCATTTGCTTTATTACTTACATTGTTTTGTATTTTGAGTGAATTTATATTTTGTGGAGCTTTTCGATTTAGTCAATGGTAAAGTTGTCGTTATCCTCTAAATGAGGCATCACTCAATGTGAGCGAATGAAGGAAAACACTTTTTAACAGAGACACTAGATGAATATGTGTGTGTGTGTGTGTGTGTGTGTGTGTGGCACGTTCGAGCGTTTCGCCGCGAAAAGAGCTCCCGCTGTCCATTAAACGGTAGGGTGGATGGACTGGCGCCTATCAGGTCATGGTAGCGAAGAGAAAAATCCGTGTCCTAGCTCAGAATCGAAACTCGGTCGTCCTACCCCTTGCCTGTGATTGAGCAATCCGCGCTACGTGCTTCACATTTAGCACTTTTGCATTCAGTTATGGTTTCCCTTTTCTTTCCCAAGAAATTAGTGCACGATGTTTACTGGATTTAACACATCTGTTCGCTTAGTCTGTGTAACGTATTACTTAAGTAACCGTATCAGATTTCACTGTGTCGGCAGCAGTTACATTTGCGTATATTGCTTTTGGATACTTTTTTTATTGTACAATGATGAAGTGTTTCTGTGCATACCATGAAGGCTTAGGGGTTGGAGGTGTAGCTCCACTCATTCTTTGCCTCCGCATTTTGGGATTGAATTGCCATATGCACGCTCCGGTCGGTTTAGAGGAGAGATAAGTCTCTTGCGTCCACCGAGAATCGAACCTCGATTTGTCAGTTGTCGAGCCCGTATCCTAGTCACTATACCGACTACTCTATCCCGTCTCGCCGATAATTATCGTTACGTTTTAAAACCAGGCCAGAGACTATTTTTACTGGACGTTCCACGTACAGCACCTGTATGAAAAGGTTTTGTGCCATTAACTGCCACATTTTTTAAAGTTTGAAGCCGGTAACTAGTAACTGGAGACCACGATATCACAGTGGTTAAGGTGCTGTGCTACAAATCGGCAGGTCGCTGGTTCGATTCCAGATGGTGTCATTGGAATTTTTCATTGACATAATCCGTCCGATCGCACTATGGCCCCTGGGGTCGACTCAGCCTCCAACAGAAATGAGTACCAGGAGTATTTCCTGGGGGTAAAAGAGGCCGGTGCGTAAGGCTGACAACCTTACCACCTTCCTGGGCCATAGTCACGTAATCTGGGAACCTTAACTTCCTGGAACCCACTGGCCACCTCGGGCCTGTAATGGGACTGATTTACCTTTTTATTTTACCTAATAACTACCACGAAAAGTAGTTATGTTTAGTGTAGGTCGAAGCAGTGTCTGCATGTCAGTAAATTTTTCTACTGAATTTTTTTTTGTAGCTGCTGACTGCCGTAGAAATAATTTTCTCTCCATTACATAATCTTGATAAAACTTGGTTTATTTTGTGTTCGTTCAGATTTAGAACGCTCGGGAGAATTTTTCTTTGATTCTAATACAGTCCATTAAAATACTAAATTGAAAATGGCTTTTAGCGGCAATATTTGCTTTATTTGAATGATAAAACGTTTTGTTTTGTTACAGTATTCTATTTTTTTTTTTTTTATGTTTCGAGGAAGTTGTCCTTTGTTCCTTTGTTGATTGACAGCCGTGGCTGTTCGTTTTCCGTGTTTTTAAGCAACGGCTGCCCCAAGGGAGTATTGTCTGATGATGCACACGACTCACTGTTGACGAAATCATCCAAAAATCAACGTGTTTCGTTTTTAAAATTTAATTCAATGAATCCATTATCCTTTTCGATTAATTTTATATAAGAGTTTCAGCTTGGCACTTTTTCGGTCTGTGTTGACAGGATTGTGCACAAGTACTTATTAAAGCACGTAATCTTCTGACAGCATACGCCGCGCAGCATTGGAGATTGCATGTTTTGAATTGGACTGGCTTTGTGCTACATGGCTTTATTTTGTTTTCCTTTGTTGTATTATAAAAGTTTGTCCGTTCCAAGCAGGAGCTTAGTACAGTGAATAAATAGCTCCAGGTGAAAATAAGGGACGTGTGAAGTTTGGTTTGGCAGCCGCAAGATCATCTTCGCTGAACAGGTTCAGTCACACTTCCACATTCGGCGGTGGTAGGCCTGTGTTCGTAAGATAATATCGTAAAACGAGTGGAATATCATAAATTTCCTTTCAAGTGAATTGTGTTAAGATATTGATACTGATATATTTAATTAGTATACCAACTGATGCACATACATAAAAATTCCACATTAAAACATTAAAATTGCTCCGACGTGTTTCGATCCTAAGATCATCATCAGGGAGCTACAATTTCCTCGCTAAAGTCACTATTAAAATTAGTCTCTGATTAATTTCGTGACGAATTTTAATAGTGATTTTAGCGAGGAAAGTGTAGCTCCCTGATGATGATCTTAGGATCGAAATATGTCGGAGTAATTTTAATGTTTTAATGTGGAATTTTTATGTATGTGCATCAGTTGGTACACTAATTAAATAATTCGACGATATGCACGGAGCAACAATAAGGATTGACATATTTGTTAACTGCAGTTGGGTTGACACCCGGTGGCAGTAGTACAGTACACATTTACACAAAAACAATACATAGAACAACACAGTTAACAACTTTGGTTGGAAGGCTTTCTGGGATTCGAATCCAGAGTGGTCAAACTAAGATTAACGATGAACCAACTGCGTAAAAATTATCGCCTAATGGGAAGAGTGCGGGCCGTACCCCGTCTTTGCGAATTATGCCCTGGCATTTACCTTACAACTGAGGAAAAAGCATGATATGGATACATTTCCCCCCCCCCCCCTGCTTAATCAAGCAGTATACTGCGAAAACGTACGGGGGAGTGAAAGCAAAATTATGTGCATTATTAACCCTCTTTTCGCTATTAATTATCACTACTTTTTAAGACACTTAATTGTAAAGTCGGCGACCATTGTATGATAATGGAAGGCAGAATTATGCTATGTGGAACATTGTAAACAAAGAAGTAAACAACTTTACAAAATATCTGTTACAGTGGAAGATACAAGTTGACGTGTGATTCATGTGTACACGGCATTCGGTATAATTTTACATCTGAGCTTCTTATAATAAAACCAACTAGATGCACTAATTTATCAAATTTATTTTTGGAATAAAACTCTTATGCATGTTTCGGACAGTCCCTCTGTCCATCATCAGGAGTTCTTCACTGTACACACAGCAATGGTATATGTCATACAGGTTTGCTGACAGCTTGCGAGCAGTATCAGGACGGAACCGGTTCCGTCCTGATACTGCTCGCAAGCTGTCAGCAAACCTGTATGACATATACCATTGCTCTGTGTACAGTGAAAAACTCCTGATGATGTACAGGGAAGCTGTCCGAAACATGTAGGGTTTTATTCCAAAAATAAATTTGAGAAATTAGTGCATCTAGTTGGTTTTATTATAATAATATATTACGATGCACGGTCCTCTGAATGTCAAATTCGGAATCTTACGTATTGAACGTCTCTGATGATGGACAGAGGAACTGTCCGAAACTTGTAGAATTATATTCCAAAAATAAATTTGAGAAATTAGTGCATCTAGTTGGTTGTATTATAAGAATTTACCACGATGCACGGTCACCTGATTGTCAAATTACATGTGAGCATTCAGTTGTGAAAAGTTATCGAATCGTATAGAAGAAACTAAATAATAACGCAGGTGCACCGCATTATCCAGTTGAAGCTAAACTTTGTTGTTAACATGAATCATATTTTCCTAAGTAGACGTATAATAAAAGCAGTCAGATTTCCCTTGCAACTTATCATCATGTGGAGACCTCAGCAGCCCCTTTGATTGCTTCGTGTCATTACCTCGCTCGTTACGAGTCATTATACAAGATAATACACAGTGGGGGGGAGGGGGTGACAGGTCGGGTCGAATTGGGGTCGGCCAGTGGCATTTGCTGCTGGGTTCTCTAGCACAGTTCCTTTCCTACGCTAGCTACGTACAGTGTGTTCTTTACAGTTGTACTTTTCGAATATTAAGCCGGGATAGCTCAGTCTGTATACCGACCAGTCTACTGGCTGGCCTACAGGGAAATTGGCGTTGGATTTTATGCCTAGGTCTGATACGTTTTTCTTCTCCATACTTTCTCTGCCGGTCCCAGTGGCAGCGCGGTCTAAGGCGTAAGTCTACGGCCGCTCGCCTGCTGAGATTGTGGGTTCGAATCCCACCGGGGGCATGGATGTCTGTTTGTTGTGAGTGTTGTGTGTTGTCAGGTAGAGGTCTCTGCGACGAGCTGATCACTCGTCCAGAGGAGTCATACCGATTGTGATGCGTCGCTGTATGTGATCTAGAAAAAAAAACCTCAAGAATGATGAGGAGCCAGAATAAAGCAGGCTGAACCGTTGGGCGTCGCCTGCAGCAAATAGACAACGTAGTAGTGTAGGAGAGAATAAAATACCTAGTTAGTCTCCAAAGACTAGGTGGTATCGTGAAAGAGACAAAAAAAATACTTTCTCTGGGTCCGACCCATCTTACCATTTAATCGGTGCTTGAGGCTCTTTACCCAAGGGTAAAGCAGCCATAGCGTGATACTGACCACAGACGTCTAGTGGCGAAGTTAAGAATTCGTTCAGCTATGCCTGCACTGCCCCTGTATCTTACGTTGTAATGGCATTGTGCTAAGCATGGCGACAGTTTTAACTTTCTAGGCGTGTTCGCGTAGTAGTGAGGATCGCCTGCTAACTTCGTCATGTCCGTCCGTCCGTCCGTGCGCATTTATCAGCGTGGCTGCCCCTGGAAGGATTTCCGTGAAGTTTGATATTGGACGCTTCTGTGCAAATCTGTCGAGAAAAAAATTGGCTTGTGCTTTTTGTGAAGACTTAAGTATATTTCTTGTTGTTGTTGGCAGCAACGTATGTTGTGCAAAAATAATTAGAATGCATTGTTGCTTCTCTGTTGTCCTCTCCCCCTCCAAAAAAGATAAGGATGCCTTGTATTGTTGAAAGCGACATACGTGCGCCAACAATACAAAAGGACGTAGGCCTACATCTTATCTTCTTAGTTTCAGCCTTCGAATACCACAGCCTTAGATACCGGCTGCTTTCTGTGTGATTAATTTTTCTTTTGTCTTTATAACCTCCAGTCTTTCTTCATGTATTTATTTTCTCATCCCTGTTAACTGTTACTTTGTTTCTAGATTACCACCATTCATTCATTCATTCATTCTTGTTCAGTTCACAACCTGCAACGTCGGTGTGTGATACGTAAAGTCTTAACATTGAGTGCTGGATGGAGATTAGTGTTTGCATCACTCCCATAATTTTATCTCCAACGTGAGAACTTCTCCATACCCAAGCAGCACTCTGGAATAGACTGCGCAATAGGCAAAACAAGGGTGTTGAGGTAAGCAAGACCTGTAGCACGCGTGTTAGGTGTGTTCGTAGGAAATGTTATTCGGAAAAGGTAGAGATCACTTTGCGAGTGTGAGCTTAGATTGTAAGACAGTATTAAAATTTACTGTAAATAAGTAGTGTTTTGGGTAGAATCAGCTGGCTTATTGTAATATCCATGATGAGCTATTTTGAGCACGGTAATGAACACTCGTGTTCCATCAGAGGCAAGGAATTGACCGTCGAGTTGAACGACTATCAGATTTTAAGAAGAAATGTCTTTTTCCACAGATTCCTTTAATTATTACGAGCACTTCCCCCACCAAACAGGAACTTGAAAATACCTGCTTGGTACAGTGTGCATGATTGTCTCGTGTATCGAAAACAATCCTTGCGGATCGAGAAATACTTACGTTGTGTAAAACAAAAACCAATGTCTGTCATCCCCGAGGTCGGCCAGTGTGATTGAAACACCCTGTATGTCTGTGTGGGTCACATTCTGTTTACCTTTCAAGATGTCGTCTTGAGGACACATGCAACACAGTTATTACGTGTTTCTTGAAGAAGTTGTGCGAGGACTATGCCCTTACCTAAAGAGGGAGCTTGTCATATCTAGGGTTCCCATGATGATTAAAGTGACCTTCACGACCTTAAAGAGGAGGGAATGTGGAACACACTGCTGTAAAATTTGCTTGTTTAAAACTCTGGAGAGTTGCGATGGTAGTGTGGAAATTTTCTTTTGTTCATTGTACGTGTGTGATTATAATAAATACTGGTTTTGGTCTAAGGATACTTCAAATATGGAATGCAATCGCGTATCGTTAAATGTGGAGGTAGCATTATTTGAATGGTAAGATTCGTGTTAATTGGAATTAACAGTATTACTTTCGGCTAATATCGAAGTGTTTGTAATACGCCGGTCAGAATGGCATCGGTTTGGCTGGAAACTTAAATTATTTGGTGAGAGTGTAAGGTGCCGAATCTTGGGCAGTTCGGAAAGTAGATCAGAAATACGTCAAGAGTTTTGAAATGTGGTGCTGGAGAAGAATGGAGAAGATCAGACGGACCGATCGTGTAAAAAGTGAAGCATTACAAGGATTCAAGGAGGAACAAAAACTCTTACATTCAATGACACAAAAGAAGGCTAACTGGAGTGGACACATCTTTCGTATGAACTGTCTTCTAAAATATGTTATTGAAGGAAAGATAGAAGGAATGGGAAGACGAGGAAGAAGACGTAAACAGCCACTGGATGACCGTAAGGGAAAGAAAAGATACTGGAAGTTGAAAGATGAAGCACTAGCTCTCACTCTATGAAGAACCCTTTGGAAGAGGCTATGGACCTGTCTTAAGACAGACTACGTGATGATGATGGGTACCAAGTAATGTTGACAGGGGTAGTTATAAAGTAGAGAATGTTATATCTCGGTTGGTAAGTCGGTTTACTGTTTTGCGTTATGATTCTGCAAAATGTATACTGTGTTTCTCCTCGTAACAACTTTTATTTAAATCCAAAGTGGTAACTGATTATTTTATATGTGTAACTTCAGACTCCATTACAAATATTACAATTATCTCGCCCGAAAATATTTTTCTACAATGTACGGATTTTATTTGAGCGCTGCAAATTTTAGGGTTGTGTTCATAAAAGTTAAAACTCCCGTTTTGCGATATATTTTTTTTTTTTGGCTAACCCTTGAAAGATTGAACTGATAGGCTGTTCCAACACGTCGGTAACTAACTATCAGCTTATCCCGCATAACAACTAGAAGAGCGAAGGCTTCACTTCCGTTTTATCTGTATTTGTTCCTCGTGCCTAACACACTGTATGACACGATTATTTTTACTGTCCATAGTCTTTACGCCTTTATTTGTCATAATAATATTATGCGTTGTAATGAAACAAGACAGGCGTGTTACGTAGGAGGTAATAAAGAGGCGCGTTCGTGCAACCATTGTTGCAATGGAAAAACGTTAAGTATGGCAGAATCTGAGTGTGTGTTCGTAGCCTTAGGTATCCAGCATGCAATGCGCTTGCGCCATATTTTCTTCTGTGGCCTGCCCCCCTCTACAGTATTTTTCCACATTATTTCATTAACGGCACGATTTAAAAAAAGAGTTACTGAACATAAAATGTGTGTTTTGATTTTCTCTACAACTTTCGTCTGAAAAAAAATTTCGTTTTAAGAAGAAATGAGCGAGATATGATCAGAAATGTATATTGGTCTTAATGTAAAGTACCCTTTATTCTTTTCAGATTTTAACGAAACTTTAATTTTCTCGACAGATTTTCGAAAAAGTACTCAAGCATGAAATTTCATGAAAATCCGCCTAGTGGAAGCCGAGTATTTACGTGCGGACCGGCAGACAGACCTGACGAAACTAATAGTCGCATTTCGTAATTTTACGAACGCACCTTAATAGCTTATTCCTTCGGTTCACACATAAGGAATTTATAGTCCCTTATCTGGTCTAAGAAATTTCGTGATATACTGAAATACAATGTATACTGCCGTGTTCACTGAAGGTTACCATACACTACACCCTTCCAACTTTTTTTTTTTTTAAGTTATTGTATCAACTCCCAAGTTGTGTCTTAGCTACCAAAATTTTGTTTGCACCTGCAGTTTTTGTCCCCCACAGACGTACGTTTTATATATTCCACCAGTCTTATCGTCCTTGATATAACAACAGTATTAGATAAATAATACGAGTAATGGAGCCCCCCCTAGGGCATAATTGCTCCTATCGTCCGTGTCATTTCTGGTTTCATGACCAAATTTTCTTGTCAGCATTAGGCCTATGTTTTCAAACACCCTCAAAGTTTGTTCTTTACTTCGATTAAGGAGTCAAGTTTCACACCCAGTACAACAAATGGTAGGCTATATACTAATGTATATATGGGTTTTTTTTACACCTATGTAAAATAATAAGAGGACAGGAATTTAGAAGGAAGAAATATTCCAAACAGAATTGAATGTTGGGAGCTGTTATTTTCGTTGTCGATGGTGTTTATTATTGTTACTATATTGTCATTATTATCATTGTTATTATTGGTTTTATTTTGGGCTCTAAATCGCAGTAACAGTTGTAGGAACAATAATGGATGTGAACTTAAAAACACGGTTTGTGTTTGGTTTCATGTATAATTCTGTCAACCCTAAACAGAACAATGTAGTGAGATTCCGAATTGGTAGAGCATCGTGACGTCATGAAGACGTAGGAAAGCAGGACGGGACCCACGTCTCTGAGAATTTTTTACGATTCATTGTCTGCAACTCTGCATCTCGGTTAACGGGCTCGTATGTTTCATTCTTCCATCGTTTGGGGTATATCTATGTGATTACGTTACGGTCGGTGCAGAAGGCAAGGGGGGGGGGGTATCGTCATTATCGACAAAAAATTACACTTATCTAAATCAATTTTAAGGCGATTAACCGTAGCGTGTAGTTTTAAAAATGTTAAACAATGTTAAGACGGCATGACTACTGGTTGTTATTTACTTTTTTATACAAAAGAATATCTGTTTTGGAGTGCAAGCTGTCATTTGTTTTACTTATTTATCCTTGAGAAATTTTATGTATGGTGTGTGTGTGTAAAAGGGAGGAAAGAGTTGAAGGCTTGAGTTATATGCCTATTTGTAGCCATATATTTTAAGGGGTTGACCAACCACAATATGCTAGGAAGGGGGCGGGAGGATGAGGTTCCAAACGTCGCGTCTGCATGCACGCAGTTTGAGAAATTCGTGAGCGTTTTCTCATTCCGTGCTTGTTAATGGGCGGATCATTACGAGTTGCGTGTCCGAGGTCGTCAAAGGAAGCCGGCCAGCTTGCTTGGTCTCCGACCATCCGCCCAACATTACAACAAATTCAAGTACAACTGTTGTACCTCGCTTCTGATGGGGCAAAAATGTTCATAATTTTGAGGTAAACGCCTGTACCAAGACGCTTTGCGTCGTGTGGTTGTGAGCTTAATTAGCTGCGAGCAAACTACTGGATGTAACGTAATCGGTATTGAAGACCTATTTATTATTTCACAACCACATTACGCTGAAGTTTTATAGGTTGGTTGTGCCCGAGTATAGGTTATTATTTGAACAGGCGACTATCGGTTGCCACTCCTGGCCGCTCATTTATCGTATTAACATAGCCCTCTCAGGCGACCTTCTGCAATGGCAGCAGAGCAGCTGCGGACAGTGACGTGCAGTAATTGTGAGATAAAGTGGCACTGTGTGACTTAAGTCACGTACCCCCCTCATTTTAAGATCCGAATACGCCAACCCTCTGGAAAGATATTTTTCCTTGATAAGTGGTTTGTTCCGTGGAATAGCTTACGGACCACGGATTTTCGGAACTTCGTACGGTCTTATACAAATTATTTTTCGTGTAGAAATTACAGGAATATAATGGCAATATACCTACGTCTCGGTTTTGCAGTTGGATTGGTGTGGTGTATAGATCTGGGCCTAACTAGTAAGGAGTCACAGCCGTTATCGGTCTCTTGTTGAATATTCTTTGATAATTAGTAAGTGGTATATTATATCCCATGAGCTTCTTGAAGCATCTCGTGAAGTTCCTACCGTGTCCTCGCTTCGCCAAGGAGAACAATGTCAAGGGTTTCCTCCCCAATATTTCATATGCCGCCCCGATATCCCCCACTCAACATGATGCAACTTTCTAGAATTCACTACTGTAAAAATACTACATAACCTATATAAATTGCGTAGTTCCTCGTTGTGTAGCATCCTAAGTTGCTCGCTACTTCCATTCTTCCTTCTAAGATCCAAAACCTTCCCTGAATATTTTGTTTTGAAACGTTTATAACTCCTTCTCTTGTACGAAAGTAATGTACTGTGTTTCGTACAGTTCACAACAAATGTGTAAATGTAAACTGGGATTTGAGATTAATACAGCAGTGTATTTGGTGAAAGGGTACCAGCGTTTCGAAAAAACTACCCGTCTCCGTCGTCACGGTAGAGGAGTGAGGTGTGGAATAGTTCAACCTAAATAAGGAATTAGCGGGCTTCTTCGAATCATCATTGGTATGTATCAAACTACACGCTGTCACTTACCAGAATATCATATCCCTAGAGTGGGTACATGACTGTTGTAGGTAGAGTCTGTATCCTGATCCTTAGCTTTTAAAGTGACTAAGTGATTTATTTGATGTTGTACCCCTTCCGTATAACTGTCTAATACACACAAATTTACTACCAACTCATTGCACCATATGTATGTATGTGTGTTTATATATATGTATATTAATAATTGTCCAACGAGATACGACACAAAGCAGTCTATTTATTATTCTGCAAGTTCACTCTACATGTTTCGTGTGTCAACCGTACCCATCATCAGGAGTACACAAAACTATAACTACAGCCTCCGGTACCGGTCATATTTTTTGTTAAGCTATCTTCCTCCAGCGTGGCCACATTGGAGGGAGGTAGCTGCACAAAAAATATGACAGGTACCGGAGGCTGTAGTTACAGTTTTGTGTACTCCTGTTGATGGGTGTTGTTGACAACCCGAAACATGTAGAGTGAACTTGCAGAATAATATATAGACTGCTTTGTGTTCCTTCTCGTTGGACAAATTATTAATATAGATAGCGATGCACGGAACCAGAAATAAAAATATTTGCACCATGCTTTTATATTTATTATACACAAATACTACATGTTTCGGCCATATATTCTGGCCATCTTCATGTATTTAGAAGTGTGGTCGACGTGTACAGCACGTATGGCATATGCGCTATACAAGCCTTCCAGACTTGTAACTCCCTGAAATGGCCAGGACAGATGGCCGAAACGTGTATTAGTTGCGTATAATAACTGTAAAAACAATCTGCTGCTAGTTGGTAGTAAATTTTTGTGGCTAAGTTATTGTTGAACGTAGGGTCTTACTGAACAGTAGCGCTTACAAAGAGGACCAGATGATGGTATGTAGTCCTGAGTGCTCTACACTGTATCTCTACTTAACTGGTCACAGTTTATGTGACATTATTAGTAGCCTAACCTTCACATTAAACACGGCGGTATTTGTTACGACAACCAGTAATTACATTACATCCGTCTGCAGTATTGTTCTATGAATTACGTCAACACCATTGCTTATTATCACCGTTTCATGTAATCTCGACTACCGTGCAGAATATATAAACTTTTAAAATGCCGTTAAATTATTGTTATTTACGGGCCGTTGCACAGAAGCTCAGATGTAACATGTTGTAATGAAGTGCAGGTGGATCACCTCTCGGCAGGATGCGACATAATTCTGCACTCATCCCCCTATTCACGACGCGATGATGCATTACTGACAAATGAGGCGCTTTGTGTGATACGCCTGTTTTTTTTTATGTGGAATATACTCTCTGGTTCTTGAGTTACATGCTTCATTTTTTTACTAATGGTATATTCTGATAGTAAATTAAGCTTCGTAAGATTTATGTTTCGGATTTACCTGCGCATATTATTTTTGAATGAACAAGGACGCTTGCTTTACAAAAACGAATTGCCAGTATTTGTGTAACTAAAATTTCCATGTGCTGCGGGCTATAAGCTTCAGTTTCGCTGTTGCTGTAATTATATTGAATAGCATGCACCTTCTTTAACGGGCATGTTTTCTTGGAACCGTTGTACAGAACGCGTTTTTCGTATTACGAAAACCTAGTTTGTATCAGATAGTGAGATAATAAAACAAAGAAGATACAGTTTTCTGAAAATGTTTGTTTACGACCTGAATCTTTCGCTGAAAAGCAAGGTTCAGGAGTTAGTAACAACTGCAGGGCGGTTACAAGACCATTCCTAAGGACGACTTAAGCTGCAACAGGTCGGATCATCTATAAACCTTTGGAAATTTGACCGTCAGAGTCTCCTGCATCGTGATATATCCTTATAATAAAAGCCAACAAGATACACTATTTCTCTACTTTATTTTGGTAAAGAACTCAACATGTTTCGAACAGATTTACTGTCCATCATCAGGAGTGTTAACACTGTATTCACAGCAAATGGTATTTGTTATGCTAGTTATTTTGACTGTCAAGCGAGGTCGGTGTGGACTTTTATTATAAGAATCTCCTGAAAAGTCTGTCTTGTTGATTTTGCAGTCTAATTGAACGGGTGTACGCGGTAGCAGTGTGGTATAAAAATATATCAGATACTTTATACACGCAGTTTTAATAACGTTTTATGAGTCGTTAAAATATTGTGACGAATACATCGTGTTAATATACTGGGAGGAAGTACACATACGCTAAAGGAAAATGCAGAAGCTGTAGTTGCTGCTACTAGGGAGAATGGACTGAAAGTAAGTGCGGATAAAACTAAGTACATGGTTATGTCTCGAGATCAGAATGCAGGACGAAATCACAGTGTGAGGATTAATAATAGTACCTTCGAGAGGGTGGAAGAGTTTAAATATTTGGGAACACCTTTAACACATCAAAATTCTATTCCGTAAGAAATTAAGAGCAGATTGGGGCTAGGAAATGCTTGCTATCATTCGGTGCAGAATCTTTTGTCTTCCAGGTTGCTGTCCAGGAAATTAAAGATTAAGATATATAGAACTATAATCTTGCCTGTTGTTTTGTATGGTTGTGAAACTTGGTCGCTGACATTGCGGGAGGAAAGGAAGCTGAGGATGTTTGAGAATATGGTGTTGAGGAGAATATTTTGATCTAAGAGGGACGAGATGACGGGGGAATGGGGGAGATTGCAAACGAGGAGCTATATGATCTGTATTCCTAACCCAATATTGTGCGGGTGATAAAATCGAGAAGAATGAGATGGGCTGGGCATGTGGCGCGTATGAGTGAAGAAGGGGGGTCGTGTAGGGTCTTGGTAAGGAAACCGGAGGGAAAGAGACCACTGGGGAGACCTAGGCCTAGATGGGTGGATAATATTAGGATGGATCTCCATGAGGTGGGATATGGGTATGTGGACTGGATTGGGCTGGCCCAGGATAGGGACGGGTGGCGGACGCTTGTGAGTGCGGTGATGAACCTTCGTGCTCCATAAAATGCGGGGAATTTCTTGACTAGCTGCAAACCAGTTAGCTTCTCAAGAAGGACTCTGCACCATGGAGTAAGTAAGTATACATCGTCTTGTTAATTGATGGTGCCTTTCGTGTACGTAATGGTAATACTGGCATTTGTTATTGACATAATTCTATGTAAAGAAGCCATGTTACAAATTTCTAAGGCATATGTTAAGAATGAACTGCTTAATTGTGAAATCACAAATGTGGATTTTCTGTTATCTCCAATAGCCCTAAATTGCTTGTTGCACGTTTGTTAATCTCATGTTCAGTTATATCTATCAAGATACATTGTGTTCGGAAAGTCGCTGTGCACTTATAAAAGGCGTTGTAAGTGATGTCCACTCCATTCGCCAGTTTCCACTTCACTTCCCCTCCCGCGCGTCAACGTATGCCATCACAGTTCAACTGAACTCTACCGTAGCCTAAGTGCACAGCGACTTTCCGAACGCATTGTATTAAGTGAAGGCGTTAACACTGAAGTGGTCTGGATCACTTATGTTAACACTCAATATCTATGAAACCCTTATGGCTAAGTTTTTATGGAAATCCCCTATAGTCAAATATTAATTTGGGTGCAAAAATAAAATAATACTTCTTAAAACGTGAACAGGTGTTTCAAAATTAAAATATTCACGTATATGTATTAAAAATTCTTATTGGTGATTTACACTGAATAAGTCCAGCACCGATTATACACAAAGATGAGGAAAAAATAAAAAAAACCGTGCCGACGAGAAGGGGGGGGGGGTGGTAGGCAGCCGGTACAAATTTGTGGGGCCCGGCGATTCGGAATGGGGCCCGACTATCTTGCATACGTTTTTGTCTTCTTCGGTAGTATCATTATTCCTCGATTTACAAATTAACCCTCTCATACCAAGCCCAAGTGACCCTCCAACTGAGAGACATTCTTCCCGATTTAGTGCAAAGTTTTTTTTCGGGTACACCCTTGCTGGGGGGCCGAAAAAAAAGTTTTCCCCGAGGCTCGAACGTGCTCTCGGCAGCCCTGAATAAACATTTATTTACAAATTACCAAAAATATGTGTACCAGTTTAACTAGAAAGGAAATTTACGTACGGAGCCCCTGGGTTTCGCGGAACACAGTTTTCTCACCAATGGTGTAAATAAACTGTTTCATTGGTGTGTTGTATGGCTACATCGATTTTTGTTTTCACACTCCAGATTTGACAAACTCTTAGGTTGACGTGTTTATTTGCATGCGCTGAACTGTAAACATGATTTTGATAGGAGTTACTTTGTTCTAAAGAAGTGTTATGTGCTTGATATTAAGCATCCATAATTTGTTAAAATATTATCATGAACATGTAAATGGCTTTGAAGATTTAAGTATCCATCTGCTTTGCCACCAGTCTAAGTGGCCCCACTCGGTAGTCACGCTGTGCACCGAAACCTCCGCTTTGGCTTGTTTGTGTTGCTTACCGGGGAGTCCGTGAGGTCGTTGTGACTCATCTGCCACTCGCTTGGCGAATGTCTGTAGGATACACGTGCATAAGCCAAATGTAGTTGCTACTGGAAGTGCCGTCGTAAATTCAGACGATTTCCTAACCCTACTGTCGCACACAGTAATTGTCTCAAAATGAGTGTGAAAGGTTTGTGCGACAGATTATATTTTGGACTGTACCAACACGCAGAACAAAGGTATTGACTGAAGAAAAACTTCACGACACTGATGCCAGATTGGGGACATCTCTAGGGAAACATTTGGCACGTCTTGCGCAACAGATGTTTGTCATGACGTCATCGCCACTAAATGCAACAAAATTGCTACTCAATTATTATACCAACTACTGCACAAATATAACATTTATGAAATTTACACATTAAGACATTAAAAACGCTCCGACATGTTTCGGTCCTAGGACCATCATCAGGGAGCCATATCATCCTTGCTAAAGTTAACACTATAAAAAGTCACATTAATTTCGCTGTACCAGTTGGGTATTGTGGCAGCATGCCTGTAATACAAATTGACGATACTTACTTGGTATAATTTGTATTACAGGTATGGTGCCACAATACCTAACTGGTACAGCGAAATTAATGTGACTTTTTATAGTGTAACTTTAGCAAGGACGATATGGCTCCCTGATGATGGTCCTAGGACCGAAACATGTCGGAGCGTTTTAATGTTTTAATGTGTAAAT
>Ga0131853_10005800_pt1 | contig 22335 bp, 29 predicted proteins | sample TergutLab28metaG_FD_92764 | JGI IMG/M metagenome (GOLD analysis project Ga0131853, IMG submission 92764) | Labiotermes labralis P1 segment gut microbial communities from Petit-Saut dam, French Guiana - Lab288 P1 (version 2) (version 2) | ecosystem: Host-associated > Arthropoda: Insects >... | reverse complement strand
TTCTTCTAAGTTTAATTCTTCATATACTGTTGGTTGTTTTTTTGCTTTGGACATTAATTTATCTCCTTGAATACTTGTATATTTTTGTGTATATAGTTAAAAGCTGAATAAGCTGTAATAAAAACAGTTATCCAAATTAGTACTATTCCTAAATAGTGAAAAAATGGAGCGGTCAAAAAAGGCAGTATGTTTAAAACAAAATCAAAAATTTCAAGAAAAACCATTAAATAAATTATCATAGTTATTTGAAAAGTTGTTTTTATTTTCCCCCATTTATCTGCAGCTATTACAGAGCCTGCACTAGCTGCAACTGTTCTAAAAAACGTTATAATAAACTCTCGTGCTATAATTATAATAACAGCAATAGCAGGTATCGCTTCTAGTTGAATTAGGGCAATTAAAGCACTACAAACTAAAAGTTTATCTGCAACTGGATCCAAAAATTTGCCTAGGTTTGTTATTAAATTTCTTTTTCTTGCCAGATTTCCATCTATAGCATCTGTAATGGCTGCTACTGTGAATATGAAAACAGCTACCCAGTTTGAATAAGCAAAAGGGTTAGCTAGCAAAAAAAACAGAAAAAAAGGTATTAAAATCACCCTGAAAATGCTTAATTTATTAGCTACATTCATTAGACAATCTCTCCTATTAAGTCGTGTTCAAGGCTATGAGTGATTTTAATATTTACAAAGTCACCTTCCTTGTAAGTTTTTTCTGAAGTAAAGAAAACAAAACCATCTATTTCATAGCAATCCATATAACTTCTTGCTTTATAATTTCCACTGACTCCTTCTTCCACTATGGCTTCTAACGTGCACCCTATACGACTTTTTAAATTATTTTCGCTAATTTCTTGCTGAACTTGCATAACTACATTTTTACGATATTGTTTTTCATGTTCTTTTATTTGACCATCAAAATCATGGGCCGGTGTACCTTCTTCACGTGAATATGAAAAAACGCCTAAGCGGTCAAATTGCATTTTTTTGATAAATTGTAAAAGACCTTCAAAATTTTCCTCTGTTTCGCCAGGGAAGCCTACTATAACTGTAGTTCTAAGTACAATATTAGGAATCTCACTTCGTAAGTTCTCTATAATGTCAATTAGTCTTTGATTGCTTAACCCTCTTCCCATTTTTTTTAGGATATTGTCTTCACTATGTTGAATTGGCATATCTAAATATGGCAGCACTTTAGGATTGTTTTTCATTTCTTTGATTATTTTTTCTGTAATATGTTCTGGATATGCATATAGTATTCTAATCCAGCTAATTTCCTTTAATTCGCTAAGTTTAGAAAGTAAGATTTCTAAACACCTTTTGCCATAAAGGTCGACACCATAATTAGCTGTATCTTGGGCTACTAGTATAAGTTCTTTTACACCATTTTGGGCAAGCATTTCTGCTTCATTTACTAAACTTTCTATAGAGCGGCTTCTATGTTTTCCACGAATACTTGGGATAGTGCAATAAGTGCAATTTCTATCGCATCCTTCTGAAATTTTGAGATACGCAAAATATTTATTATCATGTTTTCTAAGTAAATAGTAATCTTCTGGAGTTGGTGTATTTTTATCTGCTAGATATGTAATGTCTTTATTTTCACCTGCTATAATTCTTCTAATTGCATGATTTATTTTGTGAAATTGAGTTGTTCCTATCACTGCATCCACTTCTGGAAGGTTTTCAAAAATTTCAGCTTGATAACGTTGAGCCATGCAGCCTGTAACAATTAAACCTTTTGCAAGCCCTTCTTTTTTGCGATTAGCCAGCTCTAATATATATTCTATACTTTCACTTGTAGCATCCATAATGAAACCACAAGTATTTATTATCATAATGTCTGCATTGTCTTTATTTGTGATTTCATATCCTTCTCTTTCTATTAAGCCTTGCATTGCCTGTCCATCAACTAAGTTTTTATCACAGCCCAATGAAGTGAAAGAGATTTTAACATTCATATTATCTAAATTTTTTGTATTTTCCATAACTTAATTATAAATCTTTTTTAGTGAAATTGCAAGAGTTTTCATTAATTTCTTTTTTAGATAGCAAACGACAATGAAAAACATGAATGTCGCTTGTTATAGCAAACGTACCTGAAAAACGTGAATGACAATTTTTTAAATTCAGCGGTTTTAGGCTGAATTTAAAAATGAAGGCAATCACGTTTTTGAAGTACGCTTGCTATAGACAGAGTTCTATCGAGAGATAAAGGATGAAAAAATTATACAAAGAACCACTGAGGCACGGTTCAAATCCTCAGTGGACTTTAATTAAAATTACTATAAGATATAAGTATTACACCAACAGTCTCATTACTGCACCTTGGTGCTGGTTTGCTTGTGCTAGCATTGTAGTTTGAGCTTCTTCTAAAAGTATTTCTTGCATAGCTCTCAGAGCTTCGAAAGCAGTATCTGCGTCTTGTAGCCTGGAATGCGCACTAGTTAAATTTTCACGAACAATGTTTATGTTTTCGTTTGCAAAGTTTAACCTGCTTTCTATAGCACCTAGATTTGTTCTAGCTTCTCCAACTTGTGATAAACCAGAATCAATACGGTTTATTAAAGATGAAATCGCAGGACCACCTAAATTAGTGCTATCATTAGAAGCATTGTAGAAAAGTTCTGCATAATTATCTAATTCAAGAGATTCTGTGCTTATTTCTCTTATAACAGCGTTTATTTGCTGCTCGGAATTTGCACCAACTTGAAAAAATAGATTCCCGCTACCATCTAAAAGGTTTCTAGTGTTAAACTGTGCAGTTTCAGAAACTCTGTCAAGCTCTGTAAGAGTGTGGGAAAGCTCTCTATAAATTGCATTTCGATTTTCAGTTGACAAAGTATCATTCGCAGCTTGTACAGTAAGTTCTCTTGTACGATTTAAAAGCTCGCCAGTTTGATCTATAGCAGCTTCAGCTGTTCTTACCATGCTATTTCCAGCATTTATATTTCTGGAAGAAGCGGCCAATCCTCTAATTTGGGATTCTAAAACAGCACTTAAAGCTACATCTGCTGTATTATCAGCTGCGCTATTTATCCTTGAACCGCTAGAAAGGCTTTCGCGTGCTTCTCTAAGTGCATTGTTTGTGCTGGTCCCTTGTCTTTGGGTATTTATCCCCATCATGTTTGTTCTTACTTCTAACATGATATCCACCTCCTTGTTTATAATTGTATCTGATACTATTATAACATACATAGAAAAATAATGCAAGCATTTTAAAAAATTTTCTGAATTTGACTCTACTTTTTGGGCAATTTTAACTCTTTTTCGAGCTGTATAAGTAAATCTATAGTATTGTTAATGTGTACAATGCTAGTATCGCTTAGTTTCTGGGCTCTTGCTTTGATTATTTCTACCATAGCAGATTTACTATCTAACACTTCTTCATCTGCAATTCCTGTGAAAAGATCATTTGGATTTATGTCTAAGGTTCTCGTTAGCATAACTATGCCATAGCTTGTTAAAGTTCTTTCTCCACGCTCTATAAGTAAAACTGAACTTGTACTAATATTCATTATTTCAGCAAAATCTTCCGGTTTTTGGTTTAAAGATAATCGTAATTTTCTTAAATTTGCCCCTATCATAGTGTCAACTTGTTTTTTGCTTATATCAGTTCCAGCGTAAGTATTATAATAATTTACGGCTTCCTTCATAGCATTATAAACATCTTTTTCGCCAGTTTCTTTAAGTGCATTTAGGTTTTTATCCACTTCTTCATAATTCCTATGAAAAAGTGCTTCTCTAATTAAGATTATAATTCTATATGTTTTCAATTCTTTATCTTTGCATAATGCTAAAGCCATTTTAACATGTTGATCAAAAGCTTCTTTTAGCTTTTTAGAATCCATTGGCATTTCTATAGGGTCAACCTCAAGAAATTGTGCTTTTATTAATCTAACAAGTATGTTCATATGAAGTGCTAATTTGATTTTAAAATATAATGGATGGTTATTATATTTTTCTAAAGCTATCAAAGCGGTTGTAATAAGTTTTTGGCATTCTTCAAATGTTTTGCCATATGTTATAGCGGTTTGTAAAATTCTAATATCATACAAGTCCCAGTTTTCTAAATTTAAAAGCCTTATTATTGTAGGTCTCATTATTTTCACGGCTTCTTCGAAATCCCAATAAAGTTTTTCTTCTATATACAAATTCACTAATCTTAAAACATCTCTTATTTGATCATCGCTTTCGTTTCTAAGATAGTTTTCTAATTTTTTTCTGAATTTCTCAAGTGGTTCAATTTCTCCAGTGTTAGTGGGGAAGCTAGTGAAATACTTTTCTAGTAATTTGTATTTTTTCTCATTTCCTAAAATATCCATTCTTCTCTCCTTTAGTAATAGTTTTAAAATTGAACTATTACATCACCAATTGGTTTTATAATTTGACAAAAAAAGTATACCATATCTTTTTCCTCCTTATATTTTTAAGAATTTTTTAATCGTTTGTATTATTTTATCATATTTTTAAAAAAAATACAATATTTTTTTTAATTTTTTATATAAAAAATGCTAATAGTCATTTTTATATATTGATGGTATAGGACTTAATTTTAAATGCTTTTAAATATAAAATTTTGAAATTATGAAAAAAGAAAATTTATTGGAACTATTTTTTAATAAAAAAACTCTATCAAAAAAATATTAAATATTGAGAGTTTTTGCAATCGAATTAAAAATATAGTATAATTAGTATTGTTATAGTTTAATGTGGATAACATTTGATAGTTCTCCTTTTATGGATGGGTAAAAAACTTTTAAACTCATTCTATTTAAGTATTTTTTTAAGTTTTTTTAGTCGTTATGTAACAAAAAACAGTAATCATAAAAAAGTTGCTGTTTTTTGTTCATATGAAATTTTGCGGAATTTTTTTGAGAAAATTTATAAAAAAATGTTTCAATTTGAAAAAAAATGTGATATAATTTATAAATGTAAAATATACAATGAGGAGATTGATTATGAACAGTATGAAGTTGAAGGGCGCTTATAATATAGAATTTACTAATTATGAGGTTATATCATGGAGTTTCCAAGCTCGTGAGATGAGCTCTGTAAAAACTTTCATTGCTCAGGATAAAAAGCTTGAACCACCTCGTGAAATAAATAGAAAAAGTTATAGAGAGAAACTGCCTATACTGAATTTTGCAAAGGATCATTCAGTATTTAGGATGGAAATTAAGATTGACATGTTGAGAGTGTTTAATCGCTCAGGAGAAAACGATCCAGAAATGAAAACTACAAATCTTATAGCTAAATGGGCTAACACAAGATTTGAAGATGCTCCAAAAAATTGGTATCATTTTTTGGAGGTTTCTACACAGAGAGCGGGTAGTGAAATTCGCACAATTACTCTTCCACAGGCTTGTGTAATAGACTTTGAAGAAGAGATTACAGAAATTCCATTTAGTTGGACTGCAACAATATTTGTGGCACAGAAAATAGACCTGTCTGATATGGTTATGGTAAATGGAGTTGCTCATGGTGCTAGACAACCCATGCCTATGAATTTTCTTGCGAGTAAGACTATTCCAACACTTTCAGATGAGGGTCTAGCAAGGCATTTGAATCGTGGAGTAAGAAAGGCGTTGGAAGGTTTGGAGCCAGCGTTAAGGGTTGAAGCGGCTCGGCAGGCTAGGGAGTATTGGAATAGTTCAGGAATGGGAGTGTTTGAAGGACATAGAAATGTATATGCTATTGCTGAAACTTACAGAGGAGCAGCTAACTTTATGACACGTGAAAGAAGAGAAGCTAATGCCATATATATATATCACTTTCTTTCTGAAAGAGGCTGGACAAGAAATGCTATAGCTGGGTTACTTGGTAACATTGAGAAGGAGAGTGGATTAAATCCTGGTGCTTGGGAAAATCTAAATGTAATAGAAGGAAGAACATCAGGATATGGTTTACTTCAATTCACTCCTGCAACGGATTTTTTAGAGGATAGAACAGCTGAATGGGCTAATGATTTAGCAGAAAATAATCCAAAGCAACTTATGGATCTTCAATTGGAACTCATTATACGAAATATGCAACCTGGTGCTGGATTTTGGTTTCATCTAGGTGTTTGGGAAGCAGCTATAGAATTTCGCGGACCATCAGATAGAGGTCCAACAAGAATGACATACCAGGAATATATAGAATCAACTCGTAATGCTGGGGACTTGGCATTATTGCTTCATGCAATATTTATAAGATCTGCTGATCATCAGCCAAACAATCAGCCAAGAGGTGGACAAAGTCTACAAGATAGAATTGAGTGGGCAGATTACTGGTATAACTTTCTTAATGAATTGTAAAAAGGTGGAATATATATGACAAAAAAAAGTATTCAACTTATAATTATCTTATGCTCTACATTACTAAACGTAGGTTGTAACCATTACTCTTATAATTCAAAATATTCATTTTATGATGGGGCTGTAACTACAAAAGATGAAATGCAAAATAATATAAATGTAGAAAAATTCTTAAGGTATATTTGGATACCACATAATTGGATTAGAGATGAAGAAGGACAACTTCCTTATTTTTTTAGTTTTAGACTTGATAGAATTGAGAATGATACAATTAGTGGAGAGTTTAATACTGGATTTAGTCTATTTAGCACATTTCCATCTGTAACTTATTTGGAACGCCTGCCACGTAAAAATAATATGTTTCTCGAAATAAATGGTAATGTTGCAAAAGGTACTTTTGAAGGTGATTCAGGATTTGGAGGTAATATCACTTTGAAATTTGAGGAAAAAGGTATCATTGATGTAATATTAGAATATACAGGAAGCCCCGATAAGCATGATTATCAGTTACAATATGGTGAGTTCTCTCTTAGACCATTGAATATCATTACTGATTTTGAACAAAATGAATACTTTGTTATAAATGAAGATTTAACTTTTGAAACTACTTTGAACTCATGGGGAGATGTGATTTTCTTTGCAGGATTTCATGATGGAAGTCGTCATTTTCCTGCTGTATACCTTACAGATACTAATGGTAATTTACTATATGATTTTAGGGCTAACTTTGCAACATTTACGTATATCTATGAAATAATAATAGAAGATCGTAATGGTGACGGATTATTAGATGTTGCTATAATTGCTGATGGAGGTGAAGTTAGTTATGAGACTATACTTGCTACTGGAAGTAGTGATTATCGTTTTTTTCATTGGTATTTTTATCAGTTAGAAAATGGCTGGTTTCATTTAGTTAGAGGAGAAATGCCATAATGTCGGTAACTAGCACATATTCACACTAACGAATATATATCAAAAATCCTTTATTAAACGAAATAGTCTCTCTATTATAAGACCTAGAGGTGAGGATGCAGTGGCGATATTTAACATTATGATGCAGTAAAATTTAATAAAAAGTGAGATGAAGTTATGAATAAAATATTTCAAAGAATGTTGAAGGTCTTGACTTTGTTTCAGATCACCTCCTGCTCTTATTCAGTAGATACAAAAATTTCTCCTCCCTATATCCACGACCAATTAGATAAAGGAAATGATATAGAAGATGATTATCTAATTTTTTTTGATGAGAAAAATGAATACGAATATACGGATAAATATTACACTTTAGAAAAAAAAATTGTGTTAGAAAGTATTTCTTTTACCCAAGAAAATGGTATGAATTTTACTGCTTTTTTAGTTTCTCATGGAGATTCTTTATATTCGATTGAGATTTATAATTCTTATGAAAATAAATTCCAATCAATTCCAATCAATTCCTCTTGGTGGGACTCTTGGAGATTTTCGACCTTTAGATTCGCCACCCTATAATTTGCGTGCTAGAAGTTTATCTATTCCTAATTATTTAGATATTGTTGTAAGGGCTGATGAAACGGGGTGGTGGTCTGTTCGTAATGGGGATGCTAGAGACCTTTCATTTCACTGGGGTTCACGACAAGAATATTTTTCATCAACGCCAAGCTTTATAAGCTATGGTGTTGATTTTACGCATTCTGATGGCACGAAGCTAAGTGCGGATGTAGTCTCTTTGTTGCAAGATGATATTGGCAAGATTGAAATTTATAATCATGAAACAAGCAATACCCAAACCATTATTTCTGAAAATGGAATTCTTTGGATAAGGGCTGAGGATTTAAACAATGATGGGTATCTGAATCTCCTAGTCAATAGGTATAGTGAAAATTTCCCTTTTTATAGTTTGTACATCTGGGATATATATTGGAATAAATTTGTAGAAGTTGAATTTATTAATTTTGATGGACTTATGTTTCCTACATATTCTGATGGGTACATTATAAATCATATACGCAGATTAGGCACATACCCACTTACCCAAATATTGAAATGGGAAGGAAACAAATTAATAAAAATATCAGAAGAAAGTAACTATTCTGACTAAAAACTTATTAGTTGGACTGCGACAATATTTGTGGCACAGAAAATAGACCTGTCTGATATGGTCATGGTTGATGGGGTGGCTCATGGTGCTAGACAACCCATGCCTACGAATTTTCTTGCGAGTAAGACTATTCCAACACTTTCAGATGAGGGGCTAGCAAGGCATTTGAATCGTGGAGTAAGAAAGGCGTTGGAAGGTTTGGAGCCAGCGTTAAGGGTTGAAGCGGCTCGGCAGGCTAGGGAGTATTGGAATAATCCGGGTTCAGGCTCTGGTGGGACAGGGCAACAATTGGTAACAATAGATATGATGAGACAATTTGGATGGCCTGAGGCAAAACTAACAGCTGAATATATAAATCATTTGAATGACGTATTGCGTAGGTTTGGTATTACTGATATGAGAAGTGTTCGGCTGTTTATGGCTACTGTTAGGCATGAAAGTGGTGGTGGAAGGGATACATTGGAGATTGGCACAGATGCGTACTTTGAAATTAATGGATATAATAGATTCACTCGAGGAGCTGGATATATCCAACTTACCCATGTTAGCACACATTTAGCTTTTTTAGAATTTATAGGAAGCAATTTTAGAGGTCAGGATACAGCTACACATATAGCCAATAATTATCCTTGGGAGGCAGCAGCTTACTATTGGACTGTTTATGGTAGACCAGGTGCAGAAAATAATATAAATGATTGGGTTGTTGAATTTGGAGATTCAAGAGGAGCTTTTCTTATAACACAATATTGGGTAAATGGTTGGGGGACTGGATTTACACAAGAAATGGCGGAACAAATAAGAGATGGTGTAATTCCATGGCACGTGCAGAATGATCGTTTATTTGTAAATGGTATCAATGTTTCTAGAGTGCCTCTTGGATGGGATACGCCAATAACGGGGAGGGTAGATAGCTATAATGCTGCGATGGACATTTTCAGGTAAAATTTTAATAGGTTCAATATGGTTAGCAACACTTATAAGTTGTGCTTATACGGAACAAATTCCAATAACAGAATTAGATTTTACAAAAAAGGATTATTCCATTTTTAAAACAGAACCCATTTTGTACGATAAAATCGATGACTTGCCAAAAAATGAAGAAATAGAATATGAAATAATTTTTATAAATAGTTCTTATTTCTATGACCCTACAACTTACCTCTTAAAAAAATATTGGTGGATAGATGAACTTTCTTTTGATATACCTCAAGTAATAGGTATGGAAGATGTTGAATTAGAAAGAAAAATAAATAAAAGTATTGCTCATGCATTACTTTATTGGATAGGTGGTCCCGTAGGTTATCTTACTATTGAAGAAAGGCAAGATATATCTTCAATACTATTACCTTATTTTGATGATAGCCACCCAGACATCTTACTGTACATGATATAGAAATTATCTTTAAATCAGATAGATATTTATCTTTAAAACAACCTTTTCAAATTTTCCATGCACGTAGACGACCATGGTACAACATGTATATTACTATTGATATGCAAACTGGTGAAAGAGTTTTTCTTAACGATTTAATTATAGTTGACGAAGATTTTGTAAATCTATTTTGGCAAGGCGGAATAATACAGATACATGAAAACATGACCTTTCACTTAGGTTATGATGTAGAGCAGTTTAATAAATCTGTGGCAGGAATAAGTTATGAAAAGATATCTCGCAAGCTATACGAAGCTTCATATCCTCCTATTAAACTAGGCTTTAATGATACAATGGAAGATAGGCAAAGAATTTTTTTTGGTGCTTCGTTTCATTTAGAGCATAATAGGTTAGTTATTATTGACCGTTGGAGTGATCCAGATACTCCGTTCGTTCTAAGTTTAGATGACATATCAGAGTTTCTAAAAGTGCCTAGATGGTAGTTCGGTGTTTATTTGTACATGATGTTAGTGATTTTGGAGTACCACTTGGATGAGATACATCAATAATAGGGAGGCTTGATAGCTATGAGGCAACAATACGAATTTTTAGGTAAGTTTTTAGATGATTAAAGAAGGGAGATTGTAAATATTAAAATATCAAATATAGGGCTTATCCTAAGTGTTTTATGTATGTTTCTCATAGGTTGTGATGCCAAAACTTATGACTACTATGAAATAGCGGGTATTGATTACATTTTTACTATTGAAGATGATTTTAGTAGTCATTATGAAATTTACAATGAAAATAAATATGACGAGAATATGGCATACAGAAAAAATCAAAATTACCATTTATATGCATCAGTTTATTCTCCATTGCATGGAGAATTTCGTAGAGTTTCACCACAAAGTAAATACAATGTACTTCTAAGTGATAGTTACGAGTTGTTATCTATTGAAGATTTTCCTTGGTTATATAAGTTTCATGTTCCTATTATCCAAATTAAGAATATGGATAATAAAGAGCTTAAAGAGAGAATAAATAATAATATAGTAGAATCTATAACCTACTGGTTTAATAGTGATGTTTTCTATAATATTATTTCTGGCATTACTTCAGTTAACACAGAAGTTCATCTTCAAAATGATAGATTTCTCTCTTTCGCAAATCAGTTCAGTTTATATCATCCTAACCATAGAAGAGATGTATTGTATCACTTTATCACAATTGATATGCAAACTGGACAAAAAATAATGTTAGACGATTTGGTTGAAGTTAATGATGCGTTCAAAGAGAAAATATTAGAACTTGAACATAACTATTTGTTCATAAATCCAAGTAATTTAATTGAACAACTAGAAAGAGCTTCTTTAAATCAATTAGAAATACTTGAGTCTCCAATAGATGAATTTTCTAGCGAAATTGGTACTCTTATGTTTAGAACCTCTTTTACGCTTACAGATAATGAAATAAGAGTAATATTCCATAGAGATGGAGGACTACAACCAATCGAACTTCCTCAAATAGTAATACCTCTTGAACATATAGCAAATTTGTTACTAGTTCCTAAGTGGTGAGAAGTTAAAGTGCGGGATGATTTACTACTTAGGTTGGGTATTGCAGATATGGGAAGCATTAGACTATAAGAGATGGTTCAGTTCAATGGCATATTCAAAATGAGCGTTTATTTATAAATGGTATTAATGTTTCTGGAGCACCATTTGGATGGGATACGCCAATAATGGGGAGGGTAGATAGCTATAATGCTGCGATGGAAAGCTTTAGGTAAAAAAGTTAGTATTTTTGTTATATTAACCTCTTTTTCTAGTTGCTATTATTTAAATGATATTTTGATAATGGATATTGAAAGTCCTGTATATATCAAACAACCATATAACCAAGAATACAGCCAAGGATATAGTCAAGAAGTAGAAGTTAAAATAGAAACGTTTAATAATGTCATTGTAGATGAAGATATAGTATATGAGATAATTTTTGTTAACGCTTCTTACTTTCGTGAATTTAGAACAGAGCCTATAGATTTAGAAATACATTGGGGGTTGACTCCCTCCTTTTATCTACCCCAGATAGTTGAATTAGAAGATGAAGAATTTCAAAAAAAAGTAAACGAAAGTATAGTTAACGAAATATTTTACTGGATGTAGAAATTGCTTTTAAATCTAACCAATATCTATCATTAAGTCAAGTAGTTTACAATCCTCGTAGAAATGGGGCTGATTTTCATATCATGTATATCACTATTGATATGAAAACAGGAGAAAGAGTTTTTTTTGATGATTTAATTATAGTTAACGATGATTTTATAAATCTCTTTTGGAAGGACAATATAACTCAAGTGCATGAAGAAATGAGTTTTCATACGGGTACTGATTTAGAATTAGTGAATGATTGGGTCTCAGAGATGCCTTTTGAAAGAATATACCGAACTTTACATGAACCTTCAGAACGACCAATCAAACTTCCTGATACTGGATCCATTTCTGCTTATATAAACCCTCTTTTCTTACACCACTCTTTCTTTTTAGAACATAATAGAGTAGTACTTGTTAATAGAGGAACTCTCCCTCCATTTGTAGCATTCGTTTTAAGTTTAGATGATATTTCAGAGTTTCTAAAAGTGCCTAGATGGTAAAATTATAGCTATTAACTGATGTGTTTAAAATAGGACATTGCGTATAATATAGGCAAAATATAATGAACTAACCATTGGTTGGGCAGACAGAGAGGAGAATTATAATAATGCTCTTAATGCGTTTAACTAAATTGTTAATAATAATGCTTAGTTTAACTATTACAGGATGTGATATCAACAGTTTTTATAATCAGTATAAAGTAGAATATGACACTATCATTCCATACGAGATAGTTTTTGTTAATATTTCGCATTTTTTAGATACTGAAGAAATTTATTGGTTTAAAGAAAATCTTCACTTTGAAATAATTCAAGTTGTAGGTATGGAAGATAAAAATATTGAACAGAAAATAAATGAAAGTATAGTAAAAGCTATAACATATTGGATGAATGAAGATATTCTGGAAAATAGTACAGTGGATTTTGATATTTTTTTACAATCTGAAAGATATTTGTCTTTTGTTATTAGTTTTGAATATGTAACAAATAGAATTAACCATCTAAGAGAGTTTATTACAATTGATATGATTTCCGGGGATAGAGTAATGTTACATGATTTAATTTACGTGGATGAAGAGTTTGCAAAGTATATAAGAATAAATAATATAGCCAAAACTCCCGACACTGAATCTAGTACTATTTTTATTCATGATATATGGGTTAGTTATGATAGACTTTATTATTTAGAGAATTGCGAATTGTTAGAGCATCTTAAAAAAGCTTCTATTATTCCAAATGAATTGGAATTAGATGATTTAGAAGAATTAATTTTTAGAAATTCTTTTTATTTAAAAGAGAATTTTATAGTTATTGTTTATGCAAATATTTTTCCTTTGCATATTAAGTTTAATCTTTATGATATTGAAAATTTTCTTAAAGTTGAAAAATGGTGACCGTTCAGGAATGTTGTTTAATATTATGATGTATTCAGCTATAATACGATAATGTTCTAAGGAGATAAATTTTAAATTAATGAGGAATTTCAAAAAAATATTTTTAGGTTGTATATTTATACTTCAAATTATGTTTCTTACTTCTTGTGTAAATACATTTTTAGCTATGTATGAAAATTATGTAAATGAAGAATTTCAGAGTAAAGAACTATACAATATACAAGAGAATAGGATTTTTATACGAGGTATAGAAGTTATTACAATGCATATGCTTTCTATCGGAGGGTTATCCAATTTTAGTCTACAGTTTCCTCAATTGAATGACTTTTCGGATGATACTATAGTTAAAATAAATCGATTAATATATGATATGATTGTGACATATGGCAATATTAATGGACAACCATATAACATTTTTGAATTTAAAAACTATTGGCAAAATGTTAAGATAAATTACAGAGTTGTATACTATGATGATAAATTCTTATCTATACATTTCTATGGTGATATTACAGGCGGGAGTGTAGGTGTTCGTGGATTTATGGAAGTACAAAAAGCAATTACAATAGATCTAAATACTGGAGAAGTGCTTTCTTTAGGTGATTTTTTCACATATGATGAAATGAAGGATATCATTATGAGCATTTCGTTATATGAGAATTACTCAACTTTGCAAAATATAAATTATGCAATAAAACACTTTAATGATTTATTATCAACTAATACTCTTCTCCAAGATTATCGAAATTTTTATATAAAAGAAAATGGAATTGCTCTTATAGGAATACCTATGCCATCATCAACTAAAATATCTATATTCGAAATAGAGCTTGAAAGTTCGCCTGTTAGAGTTTTACGATAAAAAATTTTCATATTTGTTTCTTGTGAAAAACAAGAATTGAGCCTTGTTTATTTTTGAGCTAGACAACCGATGTCTACGAATTTTCTTGCAAGTAACGCTATTCCGACACTTTCAGATGAGGGTCTAGCAAGGCATTTAAATCGTGGAGTAAGAAAGGCATTGGAAGGTTTAGAGCCAGCGTTAAGAGTTGAAGTGGCTCGACAGGCGAGGGGGAGTATTGGAATACTAGCAGTGGAGAGCCAGGGCAGCTAGTAACAATAGATATGATGAGACAATTTGGTTGGCTTGGGGCAAAGCTAACACCTCAATATATAAATCACTTGAATGATGTTTTACGAAGATTTGGCATTACAGATATAAGAAGTATTAGACTATTTATGGCTACTGTTAGGCATGAAAGTGGTGGTGGAAGGGATACATTAGAAAATCTTCCTTTACTTTCTTGGGTTCGTTATCAAGAGCACGAATGAAGAGCAGGGTATATGCAGCGAACTTGGAGAGAAATACATCACATACCTTTTTTGGAATTTATCGGTAGCTCTTTTAGAGGTAATGATACAGCTACTTATATTGCTAAAAATTATTCATGGGAATCTGACGCTTGGTTTTGGACACGCGACATAGGGATTCGTTACAATAACCTTAACAATTGGGTTACAGCTTTTGGTGATTCAAAAGGAGCGTTTCTTTTAACTCAATATTGGGTTAATTCTTGGCAAAGTGGAGTTATACCATTTTCTGAACAGATAGGAGATGGTGCAATTTTGTGGAATATTCAAAATGAAAGATTGTTTGTCAACGGCGTTGATGTTGCTCAAGCGCCATTAGGTTGGGGGACGCCTATAACAGGAAGTGAGGACAGTTATCATGAAGTGATGGAAATCTTTGGGCAAAAAAGTTAGTATTTTTGTTATATTAACTTCTTGTTCTAGTTATTATTATTTAAATGATATTTTTATAATGGATATTGAAAGTCCTCTATACATCAAACAACAATACAACGAAGAATACAGCAAAGGATATAGTCAAGAAGTAGAAGTTAAAATAGAACAGTTTAAAGATGTCATTGTAGATGAAGATGTAGTATACGAGATAATTTTTGCTAACGCTTCTTATAGCAAACGAACCTGAAAAACGTGAATGGCAATTTTTTAATTCAGTGGCTTCAGACTGAATTAAAAATGAAGGCAGTCACGATTTTGAAGTTCGCTTGCTATACTTTCGTGAATTTAGAACAGAGCCTATAGATTTAGATATTTTGTTTTTATGGATGTAGAAGTTATTTTTAAATCTAACTAGGGCATACTTATAAATTTTTTAAGAAATTCTTTAATCTACTCTAAAAAATTTCAAAAATTATTGAAATTTCTTTCTAAATATGTTATAATTTAAACACAAATTTAGGAGAAAATTATGAATACATTAATTAAAATAGGAACAACCTTAAATTTAACAGGTGGCGGTACTCTCGTAGTTAAAAGCTTTATAGGTGGTGGCGGTCAAGGGGAAGTTTACAGAGTTTTAGTTTCTAACAAAGAATATGCTTTGAAATGGTATTTTAAGAGAAATCAAAAAAAGGTGCTCAAAGAAAACTTAAAAGCTTTAATAAAATTAGGAAGCCCTTCTGAAAACTTTTTATGGCCAAAGCAACTTGTAGAATACTCAGGGCAATTTGGTTATTTAATGGAGTTACGCCCAGAAAATTATAAAAAAAGTCAAAAACTTATGGAAAGAGAATTTTCTCTTAATTATTCACGTGTTTGTAATGTAGCTTTAAACTTAGCGGATAGTTTTAGAAAGCTTCACGTGAAAGGTTTAAGTTATCAAGATATTTCATGGGGAAATATTTTTATAGACCCCGAAGATGGCAAAGTGCTAATTTGTGATAATGATAATATAGCACCACATGGTAGCACTGCTATAGGGATAAGTGGAACTTACGGATTTATGGCACCTGAAGTTGTCTTAAATACGCAAAAACCAGACCAATATAGCGATTTATTTTCACTAGCTATTTTATTATTCCAAATACTCTTTTTAGAACATCCATTCAACGGTAGACGTTGGGCAAGCATAGCTTGCTGGGATGATTATGCAAAAAAGAAACTCTATGGTACAGAACCTATATTTATTTTTGATCCTATAAACAAAGAAAATCGACCTATGCCAGGTGTTCAAGATAATGCAAAGCTTTTTTGGAAAATGTACCCTGAAAACATTCGTGACTGTTTCATAACAGTCTTTACTAAAGGGCTTAAAAATCGTGAAAATGGTAGATTTTTAGAAGAAGACTGGATAGAAGCATTTAGAGTTTTGAGGGAGTCTATAATGATATGCCAGGATTGTGGCAGAGAAGTTATATATGAAGAAGGTGCTTCATGTTGGGGGAAAAATTGTAATAAAGAATTAGAAGCTCCTCCTAGGCTTAAAATAAAAATCGGAAAGAGAGAGCGTATCATAGTCTTAACACCCGATACTAAGCTATACACCTATCAATTAATAGGAAGAGAGCCAGATGTAATAAAAGGAGCTGTTCCATTAGGAGAAATGACTAGAAATCCAGAAAACCCGGATAAATGGGGAATTCGCAATTTATCGGCATATCCATGGAGCTATACAAGAAATGGTGAAACGAAAGAAACACCACCAGGCAAAGCATTTGTGCTTAATTCTGGAATTAAAATAAATTTTAAAACAGCAGAAGGAGAGTTAATCAAGGAAAAGTGAAAATTCCGTGAAGAACTCCTTAAAAAATAAAATTATGAAAGGAATTTTAACTTTATATGACAACGGGATTTGATGAAATAGGAAGTGCGGTTAGTAAACGTGCTTTGAAAATTTTTTGGCTTGTAGATACTAGCCATTCGATGATTGGTGAAAAAATTGCAACAGTAAACAGAGCTATAAAAGCTTGCATAGCACCACTTAGAGATGCGGCGGAAGATAACCATGAAGCTAAAATGTATGTTCGTGCTATGAAATTTTCAGTTGGTGCAAGTTGGCATACAGAAGAAACAGAAATAGAAGATTTTGAATGGTATGACTTAAGCGTAAATGGATATACAGAAACTGGTGCTGCTTTAAGATTAATGGCAAAAGAACTTACTATGGAAAAAATGGGTAGTCGTGCTTTGCCACCGGTAATAATTTTAATGAGTGATGGTGAATCTACAGATGATTATGAAGGTGGTCTTAAAGAGCTTCTCTCAGAGCGTTGGGGTCAAAAAGCAGTTCGTATTGCTATCGCAATAGGAGAAGATGCAAATATTGCAGAGCTTACTAAATTTTGCTCTAATCCTGCTGAAAATCCACCTTTAGTCGCCGATCGTGCAAGTGAGCTTGTAGCATTTATAAAATGGGCTTCTGTAGAAGTAAGCAAAAGCGTTAGTCATTCTGTGATAGGGACAAGCTCAGGAAATGTTCAGCTTCCTCCACCACCTGAAAAGCAAGTAATGATAGGTGCAGAGGATGATGATGACGATATTTTTTAACATATGTGGGTAACGTTAGGAAGCTCCGTAATAGGTGCTTCACATATTAAGAAGAATATAGAAAATCAAGATAGCATCAGTACTTGCGAAAATATAATAGCAATTTCAGATGGCCATGGAAGCGCTGGATATACACGCTCATCATATGGAGCTAAATTTGCAACGAATATAATAACAGAAATCTATACAGAATACCCTCTTTCTCTTTCTATGAAAGATCTGGATATTCATATAAGGCATTTGAAGACACGCTTTCTTTACCTGTGGCAGAAAGCTTGTGAATTAGATTTAGAAGAAAATCCGATTTCTATAGAAGAGTTTGAACGTATTTCTGGAAAACCTGAATTTTTTAAAAATTTCAATGCACATAAAAAAGTTGTTTATGGTTGCACTTTTTTGTGTGCAATAGTTTATACAGACTTTATTTTACTTCTAAATCATGGAGATGGTGATGTTCTAGCTTGTAATTTTGATGAAGTTTATGATTTAACAATTTATAATGAAAAGAACTTTGCAAATGCAACACTTTCACTAGCTTCTTTGAAAGATGCTAGTGAAATTTCGCATCGAATTATTGAGGTTATCCCTTCGCTTTTAGTACTTTGAACTGATGGAGTGAAAAATTCTTATAACGATACAGACCCAGAAACTATAGCACAATTTTATAAAATTCCTGTTGCCATAAGAAATTCTATAATTGAAGAAGGTAAGTCAAAAGCTGAGGAACGCATAACTACTCTTTTGGAGAAAATTACGAAAGAGGGAAGCGGAGACGATGTTACAATAGCAGTTTTATTTAAGGTGTAATCAAGGAAAAGTGAAAAATTCTTAATTGCGCTTGTGAGAAAAGAAATCATATGAAAGGATTTTTAACTTTATATGAAAGAAATAGCAAAAAAAGCACTATTCACACTAAAACAAGATTTTGGTGAAGATATTTTTGTAACGCCAAAGTTTAGAGGTGCAATAATGGATGTACCTATAAATGTAAATGCTAAAAAAATACGATTTCTTTTAATACTTGCAATCTGTGAAATGAATGTCTATAAAAGATTACAAGAAGCTAATTTTGAAACTTTAGTAAATGAAATGGCGCAAGAATATAGTATAGATAAGAATGCTGCAGAAGCAATAATTTCTGCAATAGCAGAAGTTTTGGGAAAAAAGATACTGTCCGCCTCAATTAAAAATGAACATAAAGAAGAACAAGAAGAGCAACACCAGCCTAATGAACCTGTTGAAATAAAAGAAGGAAAAGGGACTGAGTGTATCGGAAAGAAGTTCGACGCCCGTAAGGGCGGTTTTGTGAAACACAAAACTACTGAAATAATAACGAAAGATAAGGCTATTAAACAAGTGCCTAAAGAATTTCCACGTATACACAATATTATAGAATTTGGTGATTTTAAATGGCGTGTTTTAAAATTAAATGAACAAGATGGCTCCCTCCTTTTGATTTCAGCATATATAATCGGAAAAATGGCTTATCATAATCGTAGAATGCCCATAACTTGGGAAGAGAGCGATTTAAGGCAATATTTGAATGAAAATTTCTATAAAAAGTTTGACAAAAAAGATAAAGACCGAATAATAGAAATAAAAACTAGAACGAGCTTTAATGAACAATACTTGACAGCTGGTGGTGCTACTTGTACGGATAACATATTTGTTCTTAGTACAAAAGAGGCCGAAAGTCTTTTTAGAAATAATTTAGACAGAATAACAAAGTATAAAAATGATCCAGACTGGTGGTGGCTGCGCTCTCCGGGTAAAACAAGCCAAGCCGCCACTTTCATAAACAGTGGCGGTGCCATAAATTACGAAGGTGAAGAAAGCGTTTACACATATACAAGCAGTTCTATGAAACATATAGGATATAGAATAGGTGGGGTTCGCCCTGCTATGTATGTAAAACTTTAGGTTAATTTAAAAATTTTTCTTTAAGTTTTTTTATATCTTTTTCTGTTATCCCTATATTTTTTATGAAATTTTCAAAACTTCCATGCTTTTCTTCTATTAGGCTTAAAAAGCACTCTAAATAATCACGTCTTACTGAAAAGGCTGTGGCAAGACCCTTGATTTGGTCTTCTGTATAGCCTTTTTCTTTAAATTCTTCTAACTCTATAATGATTGCTTCTTTCCTAGCTTCTATAGTTTTTAGATAGTCTTTATAAATATCTTCATCTGAAACGCCTAAGATTTTTAAAAGTATTGTAGCTGTAATACCTGTTCTATCCTTTCCATGTGTGCAATGAAAGAAAATTGGACCTTCAGCACTTAGTACTTCATCAAAAAATTTCTTGTATTTATCGCCCGCTTGTACTAAAAGTGTATAAAAATTTAACATTTGTTCGTGAGCAGTTTCTTCGTTTAAAGTGTCCATTTTATCTTTCATATACGTAAATCCATCAAAAAGATCTTCCATAAGGTTTATATTTTTATATTCAACACCTTCTAAAGTATCACTTGGAACAAGTTCTAACTCAGCATCTCTTCTTAAGTCTATTATTTTGCTTATTTTTAAGTGTTCAAGGTTTATTTTGTCTTCAATTGAGAGATTATGTAGAACTTGCCCACGTAGTAAAAGCCCTTTTTTTATGGTTTGTCCATTCTTTGTTTTTATGTTGCCTAGATCTCTAAAGTTTGTTAAATTCATAAATACCTCCTAGCTTTAGATATAAAAAAAGCCTCTGTAGGCCTTTTTTATATTTTGCTTTTTGCTGTGTCAACTAATTTACCAAATGCCGCTGCGTCCGTAATAGCGATATCTGCTAGCATTTTACGGTTCATTTCAACACCTGCTAGTTTTAAGCCGTGCATCATTTTGCTGTAGCTTAAACCGTGTGTTCTAGCTGCTGCATTTATACGAGTTATCCATAGTTTTCTATAATCACGCTTCGTTTGTTTACGACCAGCGAAACTGCTAGCCATAGCACGCATTACTGATTGCTTAGCAACTCTATATTGACGGCTTCTAGCACCTCTATAGCCTTTTGCTAATTTTAAAACTTTTTTATGTCTCTTTCTGGCATTAACGCCACCTTTAATTCTAGCCATTTTTTAAAACTCTCCTTCGTCTATTTTGTTACTTTGCATATGGTAATAACTTTTTCATTGGTTTTTCGTTTGTCTTGTCTACGTAACCAGTTTTACGAAGATTTCTTTTACGTTTTGTTGATTTTTTACCTAGTATGTGTTGTTTATTTGCTTTGCTACGCTTCAATTTACCTGTTCCTGTAATTTTGAAACGCTTTGCAGCAGCTTTATTCGTCTTTAATTTAGGCATTTTCTTCTTTCTCCTTTTTTTCTTGTTTTTTCTGGACTATCGGTGTTAAAAGCATGCTCATTACTCTTGCATCCATTTTTGGCTCTTGCTCTATTTGACCATATTCAGAAACTTGTGCTGCAAAATCTTTAAAAATGTCTATAGCAGCATTTGTATAGCCTAGCTCTCTCCCTCTAAAACGGATGCTAACTTTAACTTTATCCTTGTTTTTTAAGAATTCTGTTGTTTTCTTTACTTTGACCAGAATGTCATGCTTATCAATATTTGGTGATAGCCTTATTTCTTTTAATGTTACAGTTTTTTGCTTCTTTTTTGCTTCTTTTTCACGTTTCTGCTGCTCAAATTTGTATTTGCTATAGTCCATAATTTTGCAAACAGGCGGATTAGCTTTTGGGGAAATTTTAACCAGGTCTAATCCTTTTTCTATAGCTAAATTTTGTGCTTGAGAATTAGAAACAACTCCAAGCTGAGTTCCGTCCGCATCAATAAGGCGAACTTCTCTATCTCTTATTTGTTCGTTTGTATTCAAAACGAATGTAACACCTCCACGGGTTATGAATGTAATAAAAAAAGGCGTGTGACAGCCTTTTACAATATATAATCAAAATTAGATATTATAATAATGTGGATTTTGTTTTACTAAATACAAATGTTTTGAAAAACAAATTCCACAGACCTAGTGACCATTTGGTTTAGGTGAAAGGCTTTCCTTTACTTATTCTTAGGTATTATAACACATTAATTGTATTTTGTCAACCCTTTTCTTAAAAAATTTGTAAGTGGATTCTGGGCTGGAAAAAGAAAATCACTTTTTCCAGAGAGTCAACCCTTTTTCAAAAAACATTTGACTTTTTAAGAAAAAAATGCTATACTACTTTTAAAATAGGAGGTTTGCCAATGATAGACGTAAAAGAACTAAGAAGAAATTTTGAAGGTGTAAAAAAATCTTTGCTTAAAAGAGGCGATGATTTTGGTATAGATTTATTTTTAGATTTAGATGAAAAGAGACTTTCTCTTTTGGCTCAAATAGAAGAATTAAAGGCAGAGCAAAATAAAGTGGCTAAAGAAGTAGGAGCTTTAAAAGTCAAGGGTGAGGATGCAAGCGAAATTTTACAAAAAGCAGCTGAACTTAAAGAAAAAATTGAGTCAAAAGCACCAACTTTAACAACACTTGAAGAAGAAATCAATACATTGCTTGCAGCTATTCCGAATATTCCAAATGAAATTGTGCCAATGGGTTTAACGGATGAAGAAAATATAGAAATAAGAAAAATAGGTGAGCCTACAAAATTTAGTTTTGAGCCAAAACCGCATTGGGAGTTAGGAACTGAGCTTGATATTTTAGATTTTGAGAGAGGAGCTTCGGTTACTGGTTCTCGTTTCACCTTTTTTAAAGGAGC
>Ga0131853_10005799_pt1 | contig 22339 bp, 22 predicted proteins | sample TergutLab28metaG_FD_92764 | JGI IMG/M metagenome (GOLD analysis project Ga0131853, IMG submission 92764) | Labiotermes labralis P1 segment gut microbial communities from Petit-Saut dam, French Guiana - Lab288 P1 (version 2) (version 2) | ecosystem: Host-associated > Arthropoda: Insects >... | reverse complement strand
GAAAAGATCAAAGCGTTTGTAGATAAAGATTTTGAAGAAGAGTTAGAAAACTATACTCGAAAACAATGCTAGAATCAGACGAAGGTTTTGATTCTTTTTCAATGTTTCTAAAAGGAGGCGCCCGCCGTGGATGAACCACACCCATTAAGAAAGATTCTCCATGTAGACATGGACGCCTTTTATGCTGCTGTTGAGATACGTGACCATCCTGAGTTAAAAGGGAGACCGGTGATTATTGGTTCCCTTCCTGGTGAACGTGGAGTGGTGGCCACTTGTAACTACAAAGCCCGTGAATATGGCGTTCGTTCTGCTATGCCCATTAATCAGGCTTATAAACTGTGTCCCCATGGTCACTACATGTACCCTAACATAAAAAAATATCAAGAAATCAGCCGCTACATTCACAACTTGTGGGCGATTTACACCGATGTGATTGAGTACATTGCTCTTGACGAAGGGTTTTTAGATGTGACCGCCTCTGAAAAACTATTCGGTAATGCGAGAGAGATTGCCCGCACCATTAAAGAACGTACTTGGAAAGAAGTCGGACTAACTTGTTCCATCGGTCTTGGCTATTCCATGTCGTCTGCTAAATTGGCCAGCGAGGAAATGAAGCCTAATGGTTACTTTGAAATTTTAACCCCTGCTGCGATGCGAGAACTTATTGGGCCAAGAAGCGTTCGAATCGTCTATACCGTTGGAAAAAAAACTGCTGAGCGTTTGGAGCGGATCGGTGTCTACACCGTTAACGATATCTTTAAGTACGCTGATCGTGTAACCAATGTGTTAGGAAATCATGGACTTGCTATTATTGATCTAGCCAGAGGCATTGATAACCGAGCGGTGGGAACGAGGACACGAGGCCAATCCATTGGAACGGAACAAACCTTTCAAACAGACATTACCGATGGCGACTACCTCAAAGACGTTCTTCGTCTCATTGCTCGCAAACTAAGCTATGACATCCAGCAAAAAGGACTCTATGCTAGGACCGTTACCCTAAAACTAACCTACCCTGGTATGCATTCCATTACACGTGCCAAAACGTCAGATCCGACCAATCAGGCCTTGGCTATCTATACCGCAGCTAGCACACTTTTTGACGTCATTGAGAAAAAACCGATTCGTCTAATCGGTATAACTTTATCCAACCTCACCCACACTAAAGAAGAGAAAAAACAAGGTGCTTCTCAGCTGTCCCTTTTTGATCAAGTGGAGATGACTTCACCAAGCCGGGACTCAACCAAACTTAAAAACGTATTGCTCAAACTTCAACAAGAACACGGCCAAGATATCTTAAAAACAGGTAGTGAGCTGGCAGCTCAGCATCACATTGAAGCCAAAGGACAAGAAAAAGAAAAGCGCCGAGTGATGAGTGGTTACCGAAAAGATTGACATCAAAAGGAGATGACCCATGCTAGAAAAAAGCAAAATGAAACGACTAAACGAATTAGCTAGAAAGAAAAAAGAAGGGGATTTAACAGAAGAAGAACAAAAGGAACAAGAGATGCTTCGCCAAGAATACTTAGCTGTTTTTAGGGAGGGAGCTCGTCAAACCATTGAAAACATGACGGTGATTGATCCAGAAGGAACGGATGTGACTCCAGATAAAGTTAAGGCTTTACGTAATAAAACTGTGCATTAACGATTGAAAAAAAAGCCTAAAAGGTGTATGATAGAACATACCGATTGATTTTGGAGGAAATAAGATGAATATTGTATTTTTGCTCATTGGACTGGCTGTAGGCTTAGTCATTGGATTTTTTGTGTCACAATGGATTTTCAAAAAGCATTTACGTGACAACCCACCAATTAACGAAGAAGTGATTGTGGCGATGATGTCGCAAATGGGACGTAAGCCATCACAAAAGCAAGTGAATCAGGTGATGAAGCAAGTTCAAGCCAGTTTAAAGTAATTAAAAGCCCGCCATCGGCGGGCTTTTATTATGGAAATAAAAAAACTGACTTATTAGTCAGTTAATGGTGTATCCAAAATTTCGTAATTGCTAGGATATAAAACCCGCTGATTAGCAGGTGGGAAACTTACTTCATAAATTAGGATTCCCACGATGTTACAAACAAAGCAGGCATTCAACACATTACGAAGTTGTCAGATTCCCGAATTCAAAGTGTTCGGATTCAAAGAACTAACAATATACGAGAACTCCAGATATGCTAGTATTATAACATTAACGCTTTCATAATGCAAGCCTTTTTTGAAGAAAAAGTATTTTTTTCTTCAATTGCAACGCTTCCTAAAGATCGACATTTTTCTTGCATTTATTGTGGTAGGATAGAGACACAGCTATAAAAAAGAAGGGGAAGACGTTCATGAGAAAATTAGTGATTGCTTTAGCTTTATTATTGATGGGATGTTATTCATCAACGAACGAAACTGAGACATTAGAAAGTGTATGGCAAGCTTCAGGTGAAAATACACCTAACTTTGAAGAAATAGAAAGGTTGCTCGTTAACGTGGAGCTTGAAATTGGTCTTGGAAACTTGAGAGAAGCCAGCGCTCTTTTTGATGAGTTAAGTGATTTGGCTGAGAGATACGAGATGACACCTGGTCAAGAGGCGAGGTATCATACGTTTACGACACTCTTATTAGAAATGCAAGCTGGCACCACAGAAGTGCGTATTTTTTCAGGAAGTGATGCGGCGGCACTTGTGATCAACGTGCACGGCATGACCCCCGAAGGGTATCAATTGGTTTACCATGAAATTCCAAGCTTTGTTGGTTCAGATGGTTTGGGCTATTACGTGTTTTTAGTATCAGACATTGAAGACATGGGTTCGGCTGTTAAAACCTTTTTTGTTACAGATCGAGGTAGGGTTTTAATTCTTGAATAATGAAGTTTCCACCTTAGAGGTGGTAGCGGTCAATAAAAAGTCCAAACGCATTTACTGAAATTAATCTAAAACTATGCCAAAATTATATATAAGTTTTGTCGAATAGGATTATACTTGCTTTAGTCGTTTTAAAGGAAGGTTTTTTTGTGCGGATGGATGCAGAGACGAGAGTAAGATATGAGAAATGGAAGCGGGATCGCATTAGAAGACGAATTGTTTTCCCAGGAATAGGGTTGTTGTTAATTTTATTTGTCTGTGGATGGATGATCTCGTCCTGTAACCAGGATGATTCTGGCACAAACAGAGGTTTTCATCAGCAGGATTCTGGATTTGAACCAAGGGTTTACTTATTTAATGCTCATCCGCTGGAAATGATTGGATCAAGTTTTTACAACCTATTTGAAGGGGAGATGAGTATCGTTGAATTGACTTATGTGTTAGCCGATCAACTTGAATCTCATGGCATTTCTACGTTAGTGGAACATCGAAGCGTCGATGACCTTTTAAGATCGAACGGTTGGGAGTTTTACATGTCCTACTATGCTGCTAGACCATTTGTCTTAGATGCCATGGAAGCTCATTCCAGCTTAGAATTTTTTATCGATTTGCACCGTGATGGTGTCCCTCGTGAATATGCCACGGTGATGATTGACGGGCAATCTTATGCCCGCATTTTATTTGTCGTGGGGACTGATAATCCGGAGGGATATGCTGAAAGCTATGCGGTGGCGCGTGAACTTCACTATTTATTAGAAGAGCGAAAGCCTGGGATTTCCCGAGGGATCTTCCGTAGTGGTGGGTCAGGAAGAGACGGTGTTTATAGTCAAGACATTTCACCGATGCTCGTCGTTATTGAGCTTGGAACGGTAGAAACGACCGTGGAAGAAGCAGAGCGAACGGTGGAAGTATTGGCAGAAGTGCTAGCAACTTATTTGACGGAGGGCACTGATGAGGGTAACGCGTTTAACTAGACTTGCTTTTTTGCTTTGTCAGATTTGGCAATCACACGAGAACAATGAAAAGGATGGGCTCAAAGCCGTTTGATTTTTATCTTACTTATGGTAAAATAGTATCCACGTGTTTTATCCTTTATTTTCTAGATCCTTGAACTAGATGATTAGGGATAATGGCAATAGCTTTAAAACGTTAGGTGTGATTAAATGAAACGCAATATAAATCGTCATTATGACTTACTTGTCCTCCTTGCGGTTAACGTGTTAGTCGTGATAGGAGCTAGTCTCTTTGCTGACAATGAGATGATCGTGTTGCTGTTGTTAGCTTTGTTTGTTTTTAATGCGTTGTGCTTGGTTTCCATTTTTAGAACACGCAAACAAGCTTTTTTAGAGGAGAAAAAAAACATCACTTACCGCGTTCAAGCAGCTGGTGAACGTGCTTTCGACCACCTACCATTAGGGATTATTATCTACGATGAGGATACGAAAGTCGTGTGGTCTAATGCTTATGCCAATACCATTTTTAAGATGGGTACGAATAACGTTGAATTGTCATTGATTGACGAAGGACTAGCTAATCGAGTCAACGATGAGAAAGGTCACTTTCAATATGCCAAAGGCGAGTCGGTTTATCTTGTCCAGCATCTGAAGGATAAAAAGACACTATACTTTGATGACATCACCAAATACACACAGCTCCTAGAGAAATACGAAGGAGAAAAGGCGACCCTAGGTATGATTGTGATGGATAACTACGATGAGGTCGTTAAAAACTTAGGTGAGCAAGAGCAAAACGATTACCGACGTGCTGTGATGGATCGTCTGTCTAATTGGTCGTCTGAGCACGGAATTTTGCTGAGGTCTCTTCGCGATAACCGGCAGTTAATTTTAATGGAGCATCGGACCCTTGCAGCACTTTGCAACGAAAAGTTTACCATCCTAGACGACATTAGATCCATTGGAACCGATGATGTGACGTTGACAGTAAGCATGGGAATCGCAACGGGATACGAAACCTATTCTGCCCTTTTCAGTCGGGCATCGTCACTGGTAGACTTAGCTCTAAGTCGTGGTGGGGATCAAATCGTTGTTAAGAAAAAAGGGGCCAATGACTTCTTGTTTTATGGTGGAAAAACCAATCCGATTTCCACACAAAACCGTGTGCGTGCTCGTGTCAATGCAGGAGCTTTTGAGCGTTTAGTTCTTGATAGCGACAAAATCGTTATTATGGGTCATCGATTTCCTGATGCCGATGCCATTGGATCGGCCATTGGTGTTTTAAAAATTGCGCTGAAGTTTGAAAAAGAAGCCTACATTGTTTTAAATCGCTCCGAGCTAGATAAAACAAATGAAATCTTTGTTAACGAAGTGATGAAAAACGAAAAGCTAAAAGCTTACTTTATTTCGAGCTTGGAAGCCGTTAGCTTAATGACTAAAGATAGCTTACTTGTTGCGGTTGACACCCAAGATGAAAACATGCTCATTGATGGAAACCTGACGAATTTGACTAATAAAGTAGCCATTTTTGATCATCATAGACGTGGTGTGAGCTACATTGATGCCACCCTAACTTATACCGATCCATCTGCTTCATCCACCGTGGAATTAATCGTCGATATGCTTGACTATTTTTCAAGGCGAATTGATATTACGGCCTATGAAGCTTCTGTGATGCTGGCGGGAATTGTGTTAGATACAAGACGCTTTATGTATAATACTAGCAAAAAAACCTATGAAACGGCTGCTATTTTAAAGCAAAAAGGGGCAGACGAGAAAGTGATCTCTAAACTCCTAAAGTCTTCCATGGACCATTATTATTCACGTGCTCAGCTGATTCATCAAGCCCGTTTGTTTGAAGACAAGTACATCGTTGCAGCGGCCCTAGAAGAAGATATGATTTTTGATCGGACCGAAATTGCGGCGGCAGCAGACGACTTGCTTAACGTTCAAGACGTTAAAGCGACCTTTGTTTTAGGAAGAACGGACGAACAAGCCGTTTCCATTAGTGCCCGGTCTGCAGGAGACGTTAACGTTCAGCTTATTATGGAGGCTCTGGGTGGTGGCGGTCATCTGACCAATGCGGCGGTTCGCCTTGAAGGGAGTATTGCTGATGCAATCACTTCTTTAGAGAAAGTTTTGTTAGATCAAGACGTGAAATAGGTGACAGAGATGATGCGAGTAAGTGTTTGTTGAATGAATGGACAAGAAAGGCTGATACGATGACCATCGTAACTTGATACCTCATCTAAAAGAGGGCATCAGGCAGGCTGTTCTTTATTCAGAAGAAAACTTTAAAAAAGTGTTGCTCTGAGCCTTACGTTATGGTAAAATATTCGGTGGTTTTAAAATAATTCACATCGACTGAGCGAGTGTTCAAGTGCCTACGGGTGAACAGGAACGTTGACGTCGGTGGAAGAATAACAAAAGGAGGAAGTAACTATGGCAGTTATTTCAATGAAACAATTATTAGAAGCTGGTGTACACTTCGGGCATCAAACCCGTCGTTGGAACCCAAAAATGAAGAAGTACATCTACACGTCAAGAAATGGCATTTACATCATCGACTTACAAAAGTCTTCACGTATGATCGACGAAACGTATAAAAACATCCAAGAAATTTCTAAAGACGGTGGAAAAGTATTGTTTGTTGGTACAAAAAAGCAAGCACAAGATGCTGTAAGAGAAGAAGCCATTCGTGGTGGACAGTACTGGGTTAACAAACGCTGGTTAGGTGGAACGTTGACTAACTTTAATACGATCCAAAAGCGTATCAAGCGCATGGAAGAAATCGAAAAAATGGAAGCAGACGGTGTATTTGACGTCTTGCCGAAAAAAGAAGTATTGGAACTACGCAAAGAATTTGAAAAGCTAAATAAGTTCTTAGGTGGAATCCGTGACATGAAAGAATTGCCAGTGGCAGTTTTTGTTGTTGACCCACGTAAAGAAAAGAACGCGATTGCTGAAGCACGTAAATTGAACATTCCAGTATTTGGAATCGTTGATACAAACTGTGACCCAGACGATGTGGATTACATCATTCCGGCAAACGACGATGCGATCCGTGCCGTACGTTTGATTGTTAGCAGAATGATCGATGGAATCATTGAAGCCAACGAAGGGGCTGAAGTAGAAGTTGAGGAAGAGATGGTTGCAGAAGAAGCGGTAGCAGCAGAGTAATTAACATAGAAATGTAAAATAATAAGAAAATACCTTTTGCTTGACGTCCTAAACGTGTGGGGCAAAAGGTATTTTCTAAAGTGAAGCAAAAATAAGAAAACGTTAAAAGCGAAAGGTAAGTGAGAACAATGGCAGTAACAGCAGCAATGGTAAAAGAATTACGCGAAAAAACTGGTGCAGGAATGATGGACTGTAAAAAAGCGCTAGTTGAAACAAACGGGGACATGGAAAAAGCAGTGTCTTTCTTACGTGAAAAAGGAATGGCAAATGCAGCAAAGAAAGCAGACCGTGTAGCAGCAGAAGGATTAACAGAAATCTTTGTCGACGGAAACTTCGCCACAGTGATTGAAATCAACTCAGAGACTGACTTTGTTGCTAAAAACGATCAGTTTATTACGTTAGTGGCTGAGACAGCAAAGCTAATTAGTGACAACAAGCCAGCAGATCTCGAAGCAGCACTTGCTTTACCAACTCCTGAAGGAACGTTAACGGAAACTTTAGTTAATGCCACGGCAACGATTGGAGAAAAAATCGAACTACGTCGCTTTGAAATTGTTGAGAAGAGCGATGCTCAAGTATTTGGTGCTTACAAGCATGCTGGTAGTAGAATTGCGGTTGTAACGGTCATTGAAAACGGGTCAGAACAAATCGCTAAAGACGTTGCCATGCACATTGCAGCTATGAAGCCAACGGTTCTTTCTTACACAGACTTAGACGTATCATTCATTGAAGAAGAAGTGGTGGCATTACGTGCTCGTATCGAAGTTGAAAACGAAGATCGCACGCGTACAGGGAAGCCATTGTTACGTGTTCCTGAGTATGCGTCAAAGCTACAGTTAACGGATGCTGTTATGGCGGAAGTTAAAACGCGTTTAGAAGCTGATTTGAAAGAGCAAGGAAAGCCAGAGCAAATTTGGGACAAGATCATTCCAGGGCAGTTAGAAAAATTTATTAAGGATAACACAGAAGTAGATCAAACCTATGCTCTACTTTCTCAAAGCTACATTATCGACGACAGCAAAACTGTAGAAAAGTATCTAGAGAGTGTTTCTGCAACGATTACAGCCTTCTCTCGTATTGAAGTGGGCGAAGGAATTGAGAAAAAAGAAGTTGACTTTGCTGAAGAGGTAATGGGTCAGGTTCGAGGTTAATTTTGTGTTAAATTAAGGACCTCTCTTAGAGTGTCCTTTTCTAAAGAGGAGTTTTGTCGGGAAGCCCGGAACATGTGAGGCAACAAGAACTTCACGAGATTCGAGTGATTAGTTCTGAACTGCGAGGACTGTACCGACAAGACCTCAAAAAATACGAGAAAGTATTCGTAGAATACGAATGAGTATTTTAAAGAGGAGTGAAAAAATGTCTACTTACAAACGTGTCATTTTAAAACTGAGTGGAGAAGCATTAGCTGGGGAAAGTGGATTCGGGATTGATGCAGAGAAGGTTGCTAAAATTGCTGAAGAAATTAAAGATGCACATGCAACTGGAGTGGACATTGCCATTATCGTTGGTGGAGGTAACATCTGGCGTGGAAAAACGGCAAGTGAAATGGGAATGGAAAGGTCAAGTGCAGATTACATGGGAATGCTCGCGACGGTGATGAATGCACTGGCTCTGCAAAATGCATTGGAGGCATGTGGCGTTCATACACGTACACAAACGTCCATTCACATGAATCAAGTAGCAGAACCTTACATTAGGCGTAAAGCAGTACGCCATTTAGAGAAGAATCGCATTGTTATCTTCGGTGGTGGAACGGGTAACCCCTACTTTTCAACGGATACGACGGCTTCATTACGTGCAGCTGAAATCAATGCCGATGCCATCTTAATGGCAAAAAATGGCGTGGATGGTGTTTACAGCGATGATCCGCGCACAAACCCAGATGCGACACGTTATGACACGCTAACGTATTTAGAAATGTTAAACAAAGATCTGCAAGTCATGGATTCAACCGCCGCTTCTTTGTGTATGGATAACGGCATCGATTTAATGGTATTTAATATGAATCAGCCAGGAAACATTAAAAAAGCTGTTGGTGGTGCACGAATCGGAACCATTGTAAGTGGACGTTAGGGATACAAATTTATAGGAGGTAGTTAATATGGTAAATTTAGATGACATTAAAGGAAGAATGGAAAAATCGCTAGAGTCTTATAAAAAAGAACTGTCGACGCTCCGAACAGGTCGTGCGAGTGCGGCCCTAATTGATGGAATTATGGTCGACTATTACGGGACACCAACACCAATTGCTCAAACGGCACAAGTGGCAGTACCAGAAGCGAGCCAACTAACCATTAAGCCTTATGAAAAGACACTTTTAGGTGACATTGAACAAGCGATTAACGCCGCTAACATTGGAATTTCACCAACCAACGACGGAGAAATGATCCGCTTAAATGTACCTGCACTAACGGAAGAAACCCGTAAAGAATTAGCTAAGAAGGTAAAAGGTTTTGCTGAAACAGGTAAAGTAGCCATTCGTAACATTCGTCGCGATGCCAACGATGCGATTAAGAAAGCTGAAAAAGCAAAAGAAATTACTGAGGATGATTTGAAAGGTTATGAAGCAGACGTTCAAAAGTTGACGGATAACTTCATTAAGCAAATTGACGAAGTAGCAGCAACAAAAGAAAAAGACATTATGACCATGTAGTTGAAAAGTGCGCGAGGCGCACTTTTTTCGATCTTTTTAAAACTTTAGTAAGTGTTTTAGTACCCGTGATTTTATTTAGTTTTCATGATAAAATATGGAGAGAGCGGATTTAGATAGAAAGAGGTGCGATACACATGTTGGCAAATTATCACATACATACCAATCATAGCATTGATTCAAAGTATAAAATGGAAGACGTCGTCTGCGACGCCATCAACTTAGGAATTAATGAAATCTGCTTTACCGACCATGTGGATTACGGTGTGAGAGAATTTTTCTCTGATTACGAGCTTTACTTTGCTGAAATTAAGCGTATGCAGGAAAAGTATGGCTCACAAATCGCCATCAAAAAAGGACTTGAGTTGGGCGTTCAAGTGCACACGATCCCTCGCTTCAAGGCATTACATGAGAAATATCCGTTAGACTTTTCCATTTTATCGGTTCATCAAATTAACGACCAGGACATCGGAAAAGAATATGCAAAAGGAAAGACGAAGTATGAATTTGGACGCGGCTATTATCAAGAGCTTTTAGATGTGATTCATCGGTACGATGGGTATTCGGTTTTGGGGCATCTGGATATGATCAGACGCTATGGAGAAGATCCAGGAACGACCTTAAACGATCACCGAGACATCGTCGCTGAAATTTTAACGACCATCATTAAAAAAGACAAAGGAATTGAACTTAACACGTCGGCTCGCCGATATCGTTTAGGTGAGGAGATGCCATCTCGTGATATTCTAACGTTGTATTTAGACTTAGGTGGACGAATCATTACCATAGGAAGCGATTCTCATCAAAAGCCTCATCTGGGGATGGATTTATTAGAAGGGCGCCAGGCATTAAGGGAGATCGGGTTTAAGGAATTTTGCACCTTTGATCAAATGACCCCTATTTTTCATAAATTATAATAAAAAAAACGCCGAGGTGTTTTCAGACCGTTGACGAATAGGATAGGAGCCTTCGGCAAGTAGGCCAAATGATCAATAAATGGTCAAAAACCGAGATCACTGAACAAGTGGTCTCTGATTTTGATAAAAATCTGATAGTTTTCGCCTAATTTAAGGCACTTCACCCTTTCGAACTATCAGGTAACTGGCGATTTTGCGAGAAACCTGATAGTTTTCACCTAATTTAAGGCACTTCACCTTTTCGAACTATCAGGTAAACGGTGTTTTGGCGAGAAACCTGATAGTTTTCACCTAATTTAAGGCACTTCATCCTTTTGAACTATCAGGTAAACGGTGTTTTGGCGAGAAACCTGATAGTTTCTGATCACTCTACACGAGAAAACATCAACAAATGGCCAAAGTTACTAAATGTTGACCTTTCATGATGAATAATGTTATAAAAAAACTGTCGACAAGCTCTCAAAAAATCGAATGAGTTTGTCAACAGTCTTGAAAACGCCTCGGCGTTTTTTTTATTAGTCTTTCAATTTAGCTTCAATGCCTTCTAGATGACGGATAAACTGCTCTTTTTTAGCCTTTTTATAGTGATAAAGTGGCATGATTTCAGGATTGGCTTCTAACACACTTTCATCGACGATATTTAGGATGTTGGTTCCTGGATAGTAGTAGTTAATTTCTTCTGGGAATTCGATGTAGTCTAGGTAAATCATGAGCAATAAGTAGCGACCACCAGTTGTTGGATCACTTAAGACGATGTGATCACGGGCCGCTGTTTCGATGATACCAGTGAAAACTTTGGTTTCAGAAGAGTTTCCACCTGAGTTAAAGGTCATACGGACGCGAGCTAGTTTTCCACGGTTAAGTCTAAGAATGTTATCGATAAATCCACCGCCACTACTACGACCTGAAATGTGGTTGACGAAATTGTCCACCATGGCACTTTCTGCTGCTGAAATGACGTTTTCCATCTGCTGGGTGCTAGGCCCCGTTGGTGTGTTTGGACCAATAGCATGACCAGAAGGATACGGTGGTTCGAACAGTTTAGCATACTCTTCTGCTGTCATTGGGTTTCTGAAACCTCCACAATTTGAAGGCGGGAATGGATAAGGATAAAAAGGTGGGAAATAAGACATAATAAATGACCTCACTTTATTTTATTTATTTTGAAGCATTAACTAGTAACAACCTTCGGATTCAAGTGGCATATAGAAGCAATGATCTCCAAATCTTCCTGAATTCCACTGACCCCAAAATTGAGGTGGACAACTTGTTTGAAATGGGTTGTAAAACCAAAGGGCAGTGGTAGCTGGATCGTGGCGTTCACCATTGATCGCACGTTTAGCTAGTACGATGTCTTCTTCTCGTGCACGCTGATAGAAATAAGGAAAATGTGTGGCTTCAAAGCCACCTGGTGATTGGAAGGTCATCTCTTGAACGTTATTGATGTTTAAAAAGTCGTGACAATCTGCTAAGATACGATTGACACAGACGTTTCCAACGAGAAGCATCCCCATCTCACCATCGGCCTCTGCCTCAGCACGCATGAGGCGAGCTAATGTTTCAATGTCTTTTTGATTTGCTTTGATTACTGCCATTTCGATTCACCTCCTTGTTTAACTTATGACCGTCTAAATTAGATTATGTTTCTTAGGCAAAAATGGTGTCAAAAAGGATGAAAAACCAAGTAATTCTTTGACTTAGTGATAGGCAATTTGAAGGGGACATGTTATAATGTTTTGTAAGCATTGCCATAAGAAGCGCTTAAAACGAAGATAAAGGTAGTGGTGATATGAATTATTCTCGAGAAACATGGGTGGAAGTTGATTTAGATGCAGTGGCCCATAATGTGGCTTGCGTCAAAGCAAAGCATCCGAATAAGACGTTGATGGCTGTCGTAAAGGCGAACGGTTATGGACACGGTGACGTTGAAGTAGGGAAGGCAGCGTTGGCTGCAGGAGCGGATATGTTAGCGGTAAGCTCTTTTGATGAGGCGATGAATTTGCGACAAAACAACATGAAGGCTAATGTCTTGGTCATGGGGGCTACGAAAGTAGCGGACGTTTTGATGGCTTCAGAAGAAGACGTCTCAATTACGGTTCACGACGTCAACTACATTAAGGAAATGTTGCAGTTGCCTTTAAAGAAAGTAGTGAAGGTTCATTTGAAAATTGATAGTGGGATGAACCGGATCGGAGTGTCAACCTTGGAAGATGTAACAGAAGCGTTTCAATTGTTGATTAACCATCCCTTTGTTGAGTTAGAAGGGATTTTTACACACATGGCAACAGCTGACGATAACCTAGATTATTTACAGGAGCAAATTGCCCGTTTTAAACAGGTAACAGCCGACATTGATTTAAGCAAAGTTAAATACGTACACGTTGAAAACAGTGCCACCTTATTACAATTCGATTTTGATTTTACGGCTGCTGTTCGCTTAGGAATTAGCATGTATGGTGTGAATCCAGGTGGTGATTTTATTCCCCTTGATTTTGGCTTAAAGCCAACGCTTGCTCTTTACTCGAACCTTGCTCAAGTTAAGCAGGTTAAAAAAGGAGACAAAGTAGGATATAGTGCTACTTACGAAGCGACCGAAGATCAATGGATTGGAACCCTTCCAATTGGCTATGCTGATGGTTGGATTCGCCAGCATCAAGGACGTTCTGTCATCGTTGATGGCGTGGCATGTGAAATCGTTGGTCGCGTTTGTATGGATCAGATGATGATCCGTCTTCCGAAAGAAGTCTCTGTAGGAAGTCGTGTCACCTTAATTGGTGAAGGCATGCCAGTGGAACAAGTGGCTGAGGAAATGGGAACCATTAGCTATGAAACATTTTGCTTGATTAGTGATCGAATTCCACGTGTTTATAAGCAAAATGGCCAAGTAGTAGGGATTAATCGCATGAGGTTTCAAACTTAAATCTTTGTTTTGGATTGCACAAAGTAACAAAATATGAGATAATTAGATGATGTAGGATTATCAATAGCTAGGAGGAAGTTTAAATGAGTTTTAACAAAGAATTGGCTCACACATTCAAAGGTGGAGTTATCATGGACGTTAGCAATGCAGAGCAGGCTAAAATTGCAGAAGAGGCAGGAGCAATAGCTGTTATGGCCCTTGAGCGTGTTCCATCTGAAATTCGTAAAATGGGTGGCGTTGCTAGAAGTTCAGATCCAAAAATGATTAAAGAAATTCAAGCGGCGGTTAGTATTCCCGTTATGGCCAAGGTAAGAATCGGGCACATCGGAGAAGCACAGATTTTAGAAGCTTTGAACGTTGACTTTGTTGATGAGAGTGAAGTATTAACGCCAGCAGACGATGAGTTTCATTTAGATAAGCATGCCTTTGAAATACCATTCGTATGCGGTGCTAAAGACTTAGGTGAGGCACTTCGTCGTATTGGAGAAGGAGCATCGATGATGCGAACGAAAGGGGAGCCTGGAACAGGTGACATCGTTGAGGCAGTTCGCCACATGCGAAGGATGAACAAAGAAATCCGTGAAGTTCAATCAGCATCAAAGCAAGAATTAATGACCATAGCTAAAGAGATGGGAGCGCCATACGATTTAGTATGTTACGTGCACGAGCATGGAAAGTTACCGGTAGTAAACTTTGCAGCTGGTGGAGTGGCAACACCTGCGGATGCGGCATTAATGATGCAATTAGGGTGCGATGGCATTTTTGTTGGTTCTGGGATCTTTAATTCAGGAGACCCTAAAAAACGTGCCGAAGCCATTGTAAAAGCAACGGCTAATTATAACAATCCAAAAATCGTTGCTGAGGTTTCAGAAGATTTAGGAGAAGCCATGAGTGGGGTATCAGCTAAGTCTTTAGACGCAAAAGATCAGATGTCTGAGCGTGGATGGTAAATGAGATAATTCAACAAAGAAAATAAGCCGTGGAGAGCGATCGCTTTCAGGCTTATTTTCCATATTTAGGGATGAAAGTGCTTTTTTTCACGAAAGAAAATAGGAGGTTTTACAATGGATATTATGGCAAAATTGCAAAACAACATTTTAGGAAAAGGGATTCGAATCGTTCTTCCGGAAGGAACAGATAAGCGTGTGGTTCTCGCTGCAAGTGTTTTGTCTCGTAGTAACATGGTTAAGCCAATTCTCCTAGGGAAGGAAGAAGATATTTTAGTCGCAGCTGAGACAGCAGGTGGGTTCTCTTTGTCAGCTTGTGAGATGATTGATCCTGAAAATTACGATGGGATCGAAGCAATGGTAGCAGAGCTTGTAGCTGTTAGAAAGGGAAAAGTTGACGAAGCGGCTGCACGTGAACTTGTTAAAGATGTCAACTACTTCGGAACGATGCTTGTTCATATGGGGCTTGCTGATGGATTGGTTTCAGGAGCGATGCACTCAACGGGAGAGACCATCCGTCCGGCTTTACAAATCATTAAAACAAAACCTGGTGTTACAAAGACCTTTGGTTACTTTGCCATGTTAAAAGAGGCAAAGCGTCGCTACATTTTTGCTGACTGTGCCGTTAACCCAGATCCAACGAGCGCGGACTTAGCAGAATTTGCTATTGAGTCAGCGGAAGCGGCTCGCATGTTTAACATTGAGCCACGTGTTGCTCTGTTAAGTTTCTCGAGTCATGGATCGGCTAAAACACCAGCCACTGAAAAAGTGGTTGAAGCGGTTAAAATTTTAGATGGCATGGACAATTTGAACTTTGCATACGATGGTGAGCTTCAGTTTGATGCCGCTTTAGTTGAAGGGGTTGGAAAGCTAAAAGCACCAGATTCTCCTGTGGCTGGTCAAGCGAACGTGTTTGTTTTCCCAGATTTAAACTCAGGGAACATTGGTTACAAAATTGCAGAGCGCTTAGGTGGATACGAAGCGGTTGGTCCTATTTTAGCAGGATTAAACAAGCCAGTTAATGATTTGTCACGTGGTTGTTCACCAGACGATGTTTACTCAACGGTTATCATTACAGCTAATCAAGCACTCAGCAAATAAACGTTGATAGGAGAAAGTGACGTGTTAGATCTAGACGCTTTGATGACTAAGGTTAAAAATGAATTTAAAGTTTGCGATCGTTGTAAAGGGAGCCATTTAGCGACTTTGATTCCAAGATTAAAAGAGCTAGATGATCAGGCAGAAATTAAAGTTGGCTGCCATTCTTACTGTGGACCAGGCCGTGACGCCCCCTTTGCCTTTGTGAATAACAAGCCTGTTCTTGGTACCAACGAAGATGACCTGATTAAGAAGATAAAAGATGTGTTGGACGCATAGGTTTTAAGAAGAAGGTTAATAGGAGGCCATTATGAAATTTATCGATATGCACTGTGATACCTTGATGTATGCTGCTCAAGGGATGTATTCGACAGAGGGTGGTGTTACTGACTTACTACGTCTGCCTCATGCGATGTTAGATACTCATCGCATGAAAAAAAGTGGCATAAGCACGGAATTTTTTGCCATCTTCTTTCCACCAAAAGAGAAGGACTTGATTGTAGCGGGAGATAAGAAATACACCGACGAAGAGTACTTTGACCTTCTGTTCAGGTGCTATAAAAACACCATGGAATTAGAGAAAGACTACATAGCTGAGGCCCGTAATGCGGCTGATATTCTTAAGAATGAAGCTGCAGGGAAGATGAGCGGGGTTCTAACGTTTGAAGATGGGCGTATCATCGGTGGTAGCTTAGATAAAATGAAGCATTATTACGACAAAGGGTTACGCTTGATTTCTTTGACGTGGAACGAAGAGAATTGTTTTGGACATCCCAATGCAGAGGATCCTACTTTAATGGCAAAAGGGTTAAAGCCTTTTGGTAAAGAAGCCGTCCGTTATATGAACGAGCTTGGTATTTTAATCGATGTGTCTCATTTGTCTGATGGTGGTTTCTGGGATGTGGCTGAAATTAGTAAAAAGCCATTTATTGCCAGTCATTCAAACTGTAGATCACTAAGTCCGCACAGGCGAAATCTAACCGATGAGATGATCAAAAAAATGGCGGAAGCTGGGGGCGTCTCAGGCGTTAATTTTGCACCCCAATTCTTGAATGCCGATGTGACCATCAAAGATAGTACAGCAGAATTACTAAGTCTACATTTACGAAAGATGATTGATCTTGGTGGAGAAGATTTTCCGGCTCTTGGTAGTGATTTTGATGGGACATCCGGAAATTTAGAAGTTAACTGTGTAACGAAGATGGGGTTGATCTTTGACCGCCTAAAGCAAGATGGTGTTAGCGAACGTGTGATTGAGAAAATTGCTTACGATAATGCCTTTAGGGTCATTCAGGAAACGATGAAATAGAGTAGAAGGGCACTCAGATGTTGAGTGCTTTTTCTGATGGAAAATAATATTATTTTGTCTCTTTTTACACTTTTTTTGCTTACTTGGTCATTAAGCCTGACAAAGGATAAAAGACTAAGGTATACTTACGAAGAAAGCTTGCATACATTGGAGTTAAAAACGTGTGACTAAATAAGGAGGCGTCTTATGAAAAAGATAATCAATGATCCAGTTAATTTAGTGTCAGAAATGTGTCATGGGCTAGTGCTAGCCCATGGGGAATTAGAATTCATTCATAAATACAAGGTCATCAAGAAAAAAGAAATTGATCCAAACAAGGTGTCACTCATTAGTGGAGGAGGTAGCGGTCACGAACCAGCTCATGCTGGTTTTGTTGGTAAAGGAATGCTAGATGCAGCCATTTGTGGGGATGTATTTGCTTCGCCTTCACAAGTACAAGTCTATCAAGGAATCAAAGCAGCTGCTGGTAACAAAGGAACGTTATTGATCATTAAAAATTATAGCGGTGATGTAATGAACTTTCAAAACGCTGCTCATCTAGCTGGGGAAGATGGACTAGAGGTAGATTACGTGTGTGTCGATGATGACATTGCGGTCAAGGATAGTTTATATACCGTTGGAAGGCGTGGTGTGGCTGGAACGGTCTTCGTTCACAAAGTAGCTGGAGCAGCAGCTGAGCGTGGTCACAGCTTGGCCGAGGTAAAAGCAGTTGCCGAAAAAGTAAATCAAAACGTGAGAAGCATTGGTTTTGCCCTGACTTCCTGTACCTTACCTGCGAAAGGGAGCCCGATTTTTGATCTAGGTGAGCAGGAAATTGAATACGGCGTTGGGATTCACGGTGAGCCAGGCATGAAGCGGGAGGAGCTTCAGGAAGCCAACGTTCTTGCTAAGCGAATGACCCAAGCGTTATTGGAAGATTTAGGAATTGAAGCTGGTCACGTGGGAGAAGTTGCTGTGATGGTCAATGGCTTTGGTGGAACGCCCCTTCAAGAACTATATGTCTTAAACAACGATGTCATGAGGGAGTTGCATGAGGCGGACATTAAGGTTCGTGGCGTATTTGTGGGAGATTACATGACCAGCCTCGACATGGACGGTGCCTCGTTATCGATCTTAAAGTTGGACGATGAGATGTCAGATTTATTATTTGATGTGAGTACAGCAGCTGGATTTGTGGTGAACGGGAAACCAGAAGTGGTTAAATATCAACCAGCTACGATGGAAAAAGAAGAAAAAGAGGCCTCTTTTAAAGTAGAATCGGATGAGTCGTGGGCCAGCATCGAAGCCAACGAGCTGACCTTAAATAACATAAAGTATTTGTTGGATAAGATGAGTGAAATCATTATCCAGCGAGAAATGGATTTTTGTGAACTAGACTCTCATGCAGGAGACGGTGACTTTGGAACGAGTATTGCCAAGGGATTTCGCCAGCTAAAGCGGGAGTGGGGAGAACTGACCCGTTCAGAAGTGACGACCATTGGTGACTTCTTGGTTGAGTGCTCCCTGATCATTATGGAGCACTGCGGAGGAGCAAGTGGACCAATTTGGGGATCAGCCTTTAGAAGTGCAGGTCTTTCTGCTGGTGGCAAAAACGTGTTAAGTGTTGTTGAATTTGCTGAAATGATGCAAGCGGCGGTTCGTGGTATCCAAGCAACAGGGGAACGTTCCTTTGGCCGTGGTGCTGTTGTTGGTGATAAGACACTGATTGATGCCCTCGTTCCGTGTGCGGATGTATGGACAAGGGAAGCGGCAAAAGGAACCGATTTTGTCACGATCTTTAAACAAGGTGCGGAAGCTGCTGTGGCAGGTGCAGAAGCGACGAAAGACATGACTGCTAGAATGGGACGTGCTGGCGTTGTAGGAGAGCGTAGCATTGGACATCCCGATGCAGGGGCAGCTGGTTTAAGTATCATCTTCACAGAGCTTGCTAAAGCGGTGAAGTAAATAAGAAATCGAAATAGATGGACGGACGATAAGGAGTCAGTTTTGGCTTCTTTTTTTATGGTTGAAAGCATAGATTAACGCCAGCCGCTAAAACTAAAGAAAAATGAAAAAGGAAGTAGACCAATGAACGAGCTAACATGGAACCTTAAACACAGTTATACGAAACTACCAGAACTCTTTTTTACCAGACAATCTCCATCACCAGCGAGTGATCCTAAACGAGTTATTTTCAATCAGAAATTAGCGGATGAACTGGGAATCCCAATGGAACTTGAGACCTTTGCAGGAAACAAGCTACCACCTCATTCAGAGCCTTTGGCACAAGCTTATGCTGGTCATCAATTTGGCCATTTCACCATGTTGGGCGATGGACGTGCCTTATTGCTAGGAGAGCAAGGCACAAGAAGGGGTCAACGGGTTGACATTCAGTTGAAAGGTTCAGGTCTGACGCCTTACTCTCGTGGGGGAGATGGTTTGGCTGCTTTGGGACCTATGTTACGGGAGTACGTCGTAAGCGAAGCCATGAAGGGATTGGGTATACCGACGACACGTTCTCTAGCCGTTGTGACCACTGGTAAGGTGGTGATGCGAGAGCGACCACTGCAAGGTGCTATTCTAACGCGAGTTGCAGCCAGTCATATTCGTGTGGGAACGTTCGAATATGCGTCCCAATTTGGTGAAGTAGAGGACGTAAAGGCGTTAGCTGATTATACGATTTCACGTCATTATTCAGAGGTGGAATCTTCTGACCTAAAGTACCTTCTTTTTTTAAGAGAGGTTGTTAAAAAACAAGCTATTTTGATTTCAAAGTGGCAGCTGGTAGGTTTTATTCATGGGGTGATGAACACTGATAACATGGCGATTTCAGGTGAGACGATGGATTATGGACCTTGTGCCTTTATGGATACCTACCATCCAGCTACGGTATTTAGCTCCATTGATCGAGGTGGACGCTACGCTTACAGTCGTCAACCCCAAATGGCAGCTTGGAACTTGGCCCGTTTCGCCGAAACACTGCTTCCTTTCTTACACGAGGAGGAAGAGGAGGCGATCAAACTAGCACAAGCAGAGGTCACTAACTTTGGAGTGGTTTATCAGGAGGCGTGGATTTCTGGCATGAGAGAAAAATTGGGACTATTAACAGAAGAACCAGAAGACAAGACCTTGATAGGGGACCTCTTAAATCTCATGGAAGAGTACGAGGCTGATTACACCAACACCTTTCGTGGGCTGACCTTGGATAAATTAGAGGGGATGGAATTCTTTAACAGCCATGGGTTTAAGAAGTGGCACCATCGTTGGAAAGAACGACTTCAACGACAAGGTGCAACTTCCACTCAAGTTAAAACATTGATGAAAAAACATAATCCGTCGATTATTTCGCGCAACCACCTGGTAGAAGAAGCATTAGCAGCTGCAGAAGTTGGGGATCTTACGGTGATGGAAAAGTTACTCGCTGTTCTAGCTGACCCTTACGCTTACACCGAAGAGCAAGAAGGGTTTGTACAACCACCTGGATCAGGATGTGGTGGGTATCAGACCTTTTGTGGGACTTAGAACCACACCTTATAGACAAATCACCTACTTTTCGGTATACTTATGTCTAGCAAATTTCGAGCACTAAAGCTGGCATCTTATTTGATGAATTTTGAAAGGACAGCCATACTAAAGCTTAAGTTTGGAATTAGCCAAAAATAACGTTGCATCCCTTTTGGGAGTGACAGTTGAGGTGATTTTTTCATGGAAAGAAGTATCGATTTAACGGGGACACAGGATCAACAAAAAAGGTTAAGGTACGTGATTTACGTTGCCATGTTTTGTACCATTCAGGTGGTATTGATGTTGATTCCGTTTCTAGGGTTTATTCCGATTGGTCCCATTGCGGCGACAACGCTTCATTTACCAGTGATTACCGCTGGGGTTTTGCTTGGTAAAAAAGCGGGAATGACCCTCGGATTTTTATTTGGTTTGATTAGTATGACTCGTGCGACATTGACGCCAGGGTTGACCTCCTTTTTATTCTCGCCTTTCGCACCAGCAGTTGGGGGTTATTCAGGGAATTTATTTAGTTTGGTGATTGCTTTTGCTCCCCGGATTTTACTTGGTTGGGCAAGTGCGGTGTTATATGTCAAGTTTAAAGAAATAAAGTTGACGGAGAAAGTCGCACCGGGCTTGGCTGGATTACTAGCTACCTTGCTTCATACCACGTTGGTGTTGAGTGGAATTGCTTTGTTCTTTGGCGAAGCCTACGCTAACGTGTTGGCCATTGAGGGGCCATTAATTAACTTTATTATGGCCATCGTCTTTACAAACGGGATGGTAGAAGCCGTTTTAGCTGTTTTTGTGGTAACCGCCTTAACGAAAGTCCTACAACAGGTGGTGAAGTTAGATGATTAATGGCAACTTTCTCATTGGTCATGAAACAGATTTCAAAAATAAGACTGGCGTTACCATCATCCTGGCGCCCAATGGTGCTGTGGGTGGTGTTAGTGTCCGGGGAGCAGCACCAGGGACCCGGGAAACGGATTTGCTCCGACCAATGAACACCGTCCAAGAAGCTCACGGGATTATGTTAGCAGGAGGGAGTGCCTTTGGTTTGGCAGCTGCTACCGGTGTCATGACTTATTTACATGAGCAAGGCATTGGCTTTAAGGCTGGAGAGCACCTTGTTCCCATCGTTCCGGCAGCAGTGATTTTCGATTTAAGTTGTGGCCAGTTTGCTTATCCAGACGAAGCCATGGGATATGCCGCCGCGAAGAACGCTACTGCAGATAACGTCCTTCAAGGAAACATTGGTGCAGGGTGTGGGGCAACCATTGGGAAGTTATTTGGGCCTGAGATGAAGTCTAAAGGTGGGGTAGGATTTGCATCGGTGACGCTGGCAGATGGGACAGAGATTTGTGCGGTTGTGGTGGTGAATGCGGTTGGTGACGTGTACGACACCAAAGGAGACTTTGTTTCGGGGGTTAACCATGAAGAAGGGTTAACAACGACGGATTTATTGTTGGCAGGAGCCAAGTTTGGGGATTTAGCAGGTCAAAATACGACCATTGGCTGTGTGATGACCAACGCAAAATTGACGAAGGAAGAGGTCAATAAGTTGGCAGATGTAGCGCATGATGGTTTGGCACTGGCGATCAAGCCGGTCCATACCGCTTTTGATGGAGATACGATGTTTGCTTTAGCTAGCGGTGAGGTAGAGACTAACTTGTTGGCGTTGCAAGCAGCTTGCGTGGAGGTTGTACGTCAGGCAGTTGTCAATGGGATTAAACATCGCTGCTTGGGTGAGTGAAGTGCTAGTTAATATCTGGAGAATACAAATTGATGTTGCTTAAGTCTTGAAAACTATCAGGTAAATGCTGATTTTGCCAAAAACCTGATAATTTGAATCCGAGATATTGAGATTCATGCCGCAAAACTATCAGGTAAACGCTGATTTTGCCAAAAGCCTGATAATTTGAATCCGAGATATTGAGATTCATGCCGTAAAACTATCAGGTAAACACCGATTTTGTCAGAAACCTGATAGTTTGTATGCAAGATATTGAGATTCATGCCGCAAAACTATCAG
>Ga0131853_10005797_pt1 | contig 22344 bp, 8 predicted proteins | sample TergutLab28metaG_FD_92764 | JGI IMG/M metagenome (GOLD analysis project Ga0131853, IMG submission 92764) | Labiotermes labralis P1 segment gut microbial communities from Petit-Saut dam, French Guiana - Lab288 P1 (version 2) (version 2) | ecosystem: Host-associated > Arthropoda: Insects >... | reverse complement strand
ATTCAACAAATATAGGTACTGAATATTTTAAACACGGTATATACTCTCCGTTTTTTCTCTTCAAAATGCAGTTTGTTTCATAATTCTAACGTATTTGGTTCCTGTATTATTCACATTTTATATTCAGGGTGTACTAAAATTTAAAAAATAATTCCGGCGCCAAAAGGTTAAACACTTTATTATCCAACTAATGCACAATATATAATATATAGATACAATTAAAATTATAAAATATTATGGAGCACTTTTAAATATTTTATAATTTTAATTGAATCTACGAATTATATATTTGTGCATTAGTTGGATAATAAAGTGTTTAATTATCATTGATGCACGGTGCAAACATGAAGATAGTGAAACGTAGGTTCCTGCCACCTCTTTTTATACACTAACAAACATTTAGTCAAAATACTACAGGGTGAGCATAAAGTCTTTCCCTTATTACAAACATATATTACAAGAAAACATGTTGGAACTTTACGTTGCACATAAGTTAGAAGAGTTTCAGCCGTGGATAATTTTCCAACAAGATGGTGCACCTCCACACTGGGGTTCACATGTTCGTCGGTTTTTGGATGTAACATTTCCAAACAGGTGGATTGGGAGAGATGGTCCTACACCCTGGCCACCACGATCACCGGATATCACCCCCCTTGACTTCTTTTTATGGCGGTATGTTAAGGACAAATTGTTTTCGACACCAGTTCCAGATATTACAAATTTGAAGGCAAGAATAACAGACGCTTTTGCTACAGTAACTGAAGACATGTTGGAGAACACGTGGAGAGAAATTGATTGTCGATTAGACGTACTCCGTGCAACAAAAGGAGCATATGTTGAAGTGTACTAATGTGTTGTAAAGAAAACCTCTTGAGTTACATTTTGAAAAAAAAAAGTTTGTATTCCACGTACAGTAGTTTTCTTGTAATAAATGTTTGTAATCGGAGAAAGACTTTATGCTCACCCTGTATTTTACATTTGAGAATAAATATTGTGGAGTTTATGTGAATAAATATTGAAAACATATGACGCTTGTCACAGTAAATATTTGAGCGTGGACGAAGTCATGCGATTCATAAACGGTGTATATTTTTATAATTTTAGTTATGCTGAAGTAGTGTTGTTTGAACTGATTATTGTCTTTATCACGTTTCTGTAAGGCAGCTAGAGACTTTTCTTTATCATCTCAGGATTTGTTTCTTGCAGTAGCTGCGTGCTTATTTTGTAACTCTTCCTCTGAAGTGCAGCCAGTCTTGCCCTACATTCCTGGTCATGTTGCGTAAAGTGTATTGTGAAATGTGCTTCCAATGATAGCATCTTCAGCCCTAAATTTATGATTTTATCCTGCCTTATGGCCAGCATGTCGAGTACATTTCACGTAAATTACGTTAATTGTGTAAATTGTGGGCGTGACTGACGGAATATGGCCGGGTTTTGTAATAGGTACATTCATGGCGTTTGACGTACGAGATGTTTGTGGACAATAAGAATTAATTTAGACGGTCTAATAAGTAAACTAAACCAAAATGAAAATAACCAAACCACCGGGTGTAGTCGTCATGCCGTGGACTTATTCGGGTTACACACACACACACGTTCCGAAATGTATCGTTACTGTCTACAGTCCCTCAGCTAATGCATGTATATTGCGGTACAACAGAACGTGACCCGCTCTTTCCAGATGCATTCTGCTTCCGTCTCTTCATCAGTAACCGCTTTTCAGTTAACCTTTATCCTGTTAACGTGGAGAATATGGTGATATGGTATTAAATAATGTACGTCAGCACATCTACTTTATTACACAAGGTAATTACATAGATCTCATGTTTCGACTATTAATCAATCATCTTCAGGCCTATTTTGTCAATTAAGTCACAAGACGCTATGCACACACTAGGATCCCATCGTGTTTACATTCATGGAATACATAAAAATTAAGTAATTTGTCTCACAGGTGTGAAGTGCAGTGCACTTCACACCTGTGAGAAAAATGGGATCCTAGTGTGTGCATAGCGTCTTGTGACTTAGTTGACAAAATAGGCCTGAAGATGACTGATTAATAGTCGAAACATGAGGTCTATGTAATTACCTTGTGTAATAAAGTAGTTGTAGGCCGGTCCCAGTAGCCGCGCGGTCTAAGGCATAGGTCTGCGGCCGCTCGACTGCTGAGATCGTGGTTTCGAATCCCACCTAGGGCATGGATGTATGTCTGTTGTAATTGTTGTGTTTTGTCAGGTAGAGGTCTCTGCGACGAGCTGATCACTCGTCCAGAGGAGTCCTACCGACTGTGATGCGTCGTATTGTGTGATCTAGAAACCTCAAGAATAGGAGGCCATGGCCCGCGTTGGGCCGCAGCGCCACAAAAAAAAGTTGTGCTGACGTACGTTATTTAATATCATATTACGTTTATAAGCACATCGTGATGCCTCTGCTCAAAAAAGAATATGGTGAGCTGATAATAATGCCAGCAGATGGCAGATGGGATTTAACTTGGCGTTTAAAGGGTTAAAACAGCTTCTAATGAGCCATATTTGAATAAGGTCTCTCAGCCTAGGGAAAAGTCAGTAAGTTCACTTATGTGTTAGGTGAATGGCGGTAAATGAAGGCAGATGTACGCGGTCATGCGCCGTGGCTTGAGAGGTTATTGCCGGCCTCTCGCCGCGTAGGGTCCTATTAGCCCCAGGCCAGTGAGTGTGGGATTTGTGATTGACAAGAATGCTTATGGTTCAGTTTTTTTAGTAATTCGGTTTTCCCCTGTCATTATCATTCCGCCAATATTCCATATTCATTCTTCTATCACCGGCGCTCTACCATCTTAGCATGTGACAGCGTCGTTGAATAAGGGATTTAAAAGTATCGTAACGCTGAAGTGTATGTGTGATTTTCGAATTGCCATTTAGTGCGTCTGTCTGGGCTAAGAATTGCGGTTTTCCGTGCACTGTGTTGCTACTTTAAACACAATAATTATCCTTTCATTGGCGCATAATCATATTTCGATGTACAGAGCAGAGCAACTAAGAGTCTCGTTCGTCTGTGGAATGCCCATTCTCATTAAATATATGTATTGCTGCTCCTTTATGGGTGTGAAACTTGGTCGCTGACATTGCGGGAGGAAAGAAAGCTGAGGGTGTTTGAGAACATGGTGTTGAGGAGAATATTTGGACCTAGGAGGGACGAGATAACGGGGGAATGAAGTAATCTACACAATGAGGAGGTTAATGATTTGTACTCCTCACCCAATATTGTGCGGGTGATAAAATCGAGAAGAATGAGATGGGATGGGCATATGGCGCGTATGAGTGAGAAGAGGGGGGTGTATAGGGTCTTGGTGGGGAAACCGGAGGGAAAGAGGCCACTGGGGAGGCCTAGGCATAGAAGGGTGGATAATATTAGGATGGATCTCCAGGAGGTGGGATGTGGGTATATGGACTGGATTGGGCTGGCACAGGATAGAGGCAGTTGGCGGACGCTTGTGAGTGCGGTAATGAACCTTCGGGTTCCGTGAAATGCAGGGAATTTCTTGACTAGCTGCAAACCAGTTAGCTGCTCCAGAAGGACTCTGCACCATGGAGTAAGTATTGCTGCTCCTTGGTTTTCGGTGACCCTGCCAGACACCGAAGCCGGAGAAGTTGCCGCAACAGTAAGGCTTCCCAATATCTTTAGGTGACAGGTCTATTCACGTCTTTTTAACAAAGGATCAGCATTATATAGAGATTAGAGGAAAAATGGTAACTTAGAGTTCACACTTTAGATATTTGTACGCTGAGTAGCAGTGTTAATGATTAACGACGTTTCGGAGAAACGTTCCGTCTTCATATCCAGTTATCTAGGTGTCGTAGGACTTCTAGGAACCCTCGATCCTGGAAGAAGAAAACAGAACTGTCCCTTGAAACGTCGGGAATGAGTAATCCAGCTACTCGGCGCAACAACCCGGTCTTAAACATCAGCGCTGTGGAATCGTAACTGATGTACGAAGCTAACGTTTTAAAATGTAATTACATTTTAAAAAGTTACGTTAATTGTGTGTGTTGCCTGTGTTTGTGTAAGGCGTGAGGATCTCACGGGCGTGTGAAATAAATAAAAAGTTTGAAAGTGAATGTTTTATTCATTCAACACAAACACTATATTCAGTGATTGCAATATTCATTCATATCTTAGTTATTAATGCAATTACCTTAAGGTAAAGTGGTTTGTTACCCCTTTTAAAGATATTGGTTAATGTATATACGGCCAGGTTTTAACACTCAAAACGCAGACCCACTCAGTGCTATTACGTGTCTACTGTAATTCTTGCAATCAACAGCCTTTATTTCTGTAGGCAAAGCAAAGCAGTCCCGTTACAGGCCCGGAGTGGCCCAGAGGGTTACAGGAAGCTAAGGTTCCCAGATTTCGTGACAACGGCACGGAATGATGGTAAGGTTGTCAGCCTTACTCACCGGCCGCCTTTACCCCTAGGAAATACTCCTGATACTCTTTTCTGTTAGAGGCTGAGTCGACCCCAGGGCCATAGTGCGGTCAGAAGGATTTTATGTCAATAAAAAATTCCAATGACACAAGCTGGGATCGAACCAGCGACCTTACGATTTGTAGCACAGCGCCTTAACCACTGTGCCACCGCGGTTCCCTTATTTCTGTAGGCAGCATTCAGTAATTCCCTTTTCTAATGGTTACTCCCCGGTCCCAGTGGCCGCGCGGTCTAAGACGTAGGTCTGCGGCCGCTCGCCTGGCTGATATTGTGGGTTCGAATCCCACCGGGGTCATGGATATCTGTCTGTTTTGAGTGTTGTGTGTTGTCAGGTAGAGGTCTCTGCGACGGGCCGATCACTCGTCCAGAGGATCCTTACCGAGTGTAGGGCATCTGAGTGTGATCTAGAAACCTCGTGAATGAGGAGGCCCTGGCCTACTGGGGGCTGTTGCGCCAAATAAAAATAAAAAATGGTTACTCGCTGTGTTCTGTTTGAGGTATGAACCCATTATTTGTACATAATGTAGATTAGTTACGCTACGGAGGTTTGAGGGAATACATAACTGCCTGGGTATAAATATAAATTAATTGGCCGGACCTGGGCCTCAATTCTGACATTGTGCCTTTCTTTGCCAGACGCATTGCATTATCAGCTGGTGGCGGTAAGCAAATGCACAACATCTTTTGGAAACGTGCCCACCTACAGCACAGTTTCTAGCAAGCGGCGTCCCAGCTGTTGCTACAGCTGTTACCCCTCCTGCAGTTGTGCGCTCTCGTGTCTGATCAGTAGGATTTCTTTAAAGCATCCGGAATTTTAATATTTAAATCCCTCCTAGTTAGGCGCGTTAGCAAAATTGCGAGTAGCGACTACTAGCTTCGTCATGTCTGTCTGTCTGGATGGATGGAACAACTTGGCTCCCACTGGAAGGATTTTTACGAAACTGAATATCAAGGCCTTTATTTGTCCCAACTAATGCAAACAAATTATTTTAATTTTTAAACTATTAAAACGCTTAAAACTATAATAATTGCTCCAACACGTTTCGGTTTACATAAACCATCATCAGGGATCTACAGCTTGCGCTTTGCCAAAGTTACAGTATTGATTCCAATCTACAAAGCGTTGTTGAAGTATTCAGTACTATGGCTGCATGTTTCGTTCAGTGTTGTTGTGCGTGTGCATTATGCACTGTGCAGAATGAAACAAAGCTTCATTCTGCACAGTGCATATTGCACACGCACAACAGTACTGAACGAAACATGCAGCCATAGTACTGAATACTGGAAAAGGTATGTAGTCAAACACAACAATTTCAGTTAATATGTTTAATGATTATACTAGACAACTACATGTTTCGGCCTTTACTGGCCATCTTCAGGTTGTCTTCAAGAGAACTTAAGGTCCTACTATATAAGTTCTCTTGAAGACAACCTGAAGATGGCCAGTAGGGGCCGAAACATGTAGTTATCTAGTACGTTATTAAACATTTTAATTGACATAGTTGTGTTTGACTACATACCCCTTCCAATTTTCACACGCACAACGGGGATGACACACTTACAAGTTATAGTAGTGAATACTTCAACAACGATTTGTAGATTTGAATCAATACTATAACTTTGGCAAAGCGCAGGCTGTAGCTCCCTGATGATGGTTTATGTAAACCGAAACGTGTTGGAGCAATTATTATAGTTTTAAGCGTTTTGACAGTTTAAAAATTAAAATAATTTGTTTGTATTAGTTGGGACAAACAAAGGACTTGATATTACTAATGCACGGAGCAGCCATGAAGATTATCGAAACTGGAATAGTTGAGAATTTCTCAATAATTTGTCGAGAACATTCAAGTTCCAGTAAAATCTAAGAAGAATATCGGCTACTTTACGTGAAGAACTGTGTACATTTCTGATGATATCTCGCTGAACTCGCCTTAGAATGAGAAACGTTTCAGTAAAATTTGTAGATGAAATCAAAGCACACATTTTCTGTTCAATAATTTTTCACGAAAAATCGCGCTGCTTATGAGGTAATGCGGGGAGCCTGAGAAGCCACGTGTGACGGCATAATGCCGCGCAGAAAAGATGCTGTTTGCATGCCGGGCAACTAAGGCAAGAATACACATACACAGACACACACTCGAAACACTTGCTGCTTGGTCAGTACGACAGTGGTTGCGCGAGCTCTCCCCAATGCTACGTTGTACGAACATTGCCTGCCTTCTGTTATATCTGTAAAAGTTCAAGTTGTGTTCTCAAATGTACAGGTTCTGTCTATTCAGTTATTGTACGGACGTTTAATTATTTGTGTGTGCCAGGGGTGATCACCACGCGGATCGCGCAGTTTTCAAGCAAAGAGAATGTTGTCCAGGTAGTGTGCTTGCACACCAGGCTGTCTGTGAACGGCGTTTTAAAACACTGTCGAAACAAAGGAGACCCATAACTAACTGAAACCGACCGATTTTTGGTTCTAAGGACAGAAAAATGATCCATCCAATATGTGTTATTTCTAATGCATGTCTTGCGTGTCTTTCCTCAAGCGCGACGCCCGAAAATCGTTTAGGTGACAGTTCCTGGTGTAAGGATGATTAAATCAAAGGACGGAAATTGTAGAAGGAATTTTAAAAATGAAACGTGTGTGGGACAGCCGTAAGGAACAGTGTGGGAATGACCGGGGTGAAATTGTGGGCTGTAGTCGGACAGCTCAAGGCAAGGCCCATTGGTAGGCTTTGCGAACCAACTACCCATCTAACTCCATGGAGCATAGTCCTTCAAAACCTAATAGTTCCTCGGTTGCTGAAGATATTTACCACCTTTTTCGGAACCAGAAGTTTCATTCCATTGTTCATAGCAGCCACCACTTGGCCCTTTCCTGAGCTACATGAATCAAGTCCATTCTCTCCCACCCAATTTCTTTACTATACATTTTAATATCCCATCTACGACTGTGTTTTACAAGTGGTCTCTTTCCTTCAGGTTTCACTATCAAAACCTTGTATGCCTTTCTCCCCATACATGCCACATGACCCACCTATCTCATCCTCAAATGGGAGATATCAGAAGCGCTGCAATTATGCTGTGTGCTTGAGTAGTAACTTTACTACTGGGCAAGGTTTGAGCCTCTCACAGTGTTGCTGAAGATTCAGGACTTGCAGTGTGTGATGCTATGTCATCGGGTTGTTCCTGATATTTCAAAGGATCGGGAAGTAATTTCCAAGCGATACATTCCACATCTTCAGCCACACTGCCGTTACAAGAGATGGCTGATGCCAGCTTGAACGTTGAACTTCCAATAATAAGATACTTAAAACATATTTCCTTACAGTTTTCTTATGCTTGGATTTTTGCAACGAGTTTTAGCTTAGTCGGTGTAATCATTATGCTGTGGGTTGGACGATCCGGGGTTCGAATCCCAACAGGGGCAACAGAATTGTTTCTCTTCTCCATATTGTCCAAACGAGTCCTGGTGCCCTCATAGCCTCCTATTCGGTCGGTACTGAGAACATTTGCGAGGGATTAAGTGGCCAGGATGTGATGTTAACCACACACCTCCATCTAGTGTCAAAGCTAAGAATGAGTGGATCTACCCTCTGCTCCCCGTTTATGCCCTCATGCCCTTGGACTGGATAACTTGACACCTGTTTTTCAGTAATGGAAAGTTGGATGTTTGGAATATGCCTAAATGCAATTATATTTTTGTTCATTGTTAGTTTTGAACAAGGGTACATCTCATTTCCCCTGGTGACCCTGATACATGACTGCACATATGGTTTGTGGTTAATACAGGTTATGAACTTGATGTGTTGCAGACTGTCACTATACCTGCCATCCACACTGTCAGAATTTGGTAAGGCTCAACTGCCGTGGTGAGAGTGATGGTGAACTGAAAGAAGCCGCAGAACCGGATGCAGAACTCGAGAGTGTGGAGCATGTTGTTGGCCTTGAGGAGATAACAGATCCAAGTCTAGAGCCCCTACTACAGGAAGTTTCCTCTGAGGTGAGTATGAATGCAGATATTTTATATGGGGATTCAGTAAATTACTACACGGGCACCAAGCCATGTCGTCGGGTTGACACAGCGAGTCACTGTTTCAGAAACTGATGGTTTATGCCCCCAGAACTCATACTGATATTGACATGTTGTTGTTGTTGTTGTTGTTGCATTTGAAGTGACAGGTACAGGAGATATAATGCTACATCCCACAACAACAGAGGTATTCAACCTCTAAATCTCACACACAACAAAGCCATGTGAATATCACGAATGGTTAGTGGTCTTTAAGTGGGAGGTTCTAGATTCAGGTTAAAGTATATTTAACCCTTTACCTGCTAACATGGAGAATATGGTGAGCTCCGAATAATGCTAGCAAAGGGCAAATGGGATTTAACTCGGCGTTTAAAGGGTTAAAGGACACTCAGTTTTTGAGACTACGAACAGATGTCCGCTTTCAAATGAACCATGTAAACTTTGTAATGTAACTTCTATGAATTGGGGTGTATCATTGATGTACGTAAGACAGAAAAAATGAAGATTTTTGTGATCATACCTCGGCTTCGCAAGGGTTGGAGGACATCTACTCATGCATAAAAATTTGTTCTATGCACTAGGTAGGAGGTAGCGTTGGATTGCTTGGTAAAGTAATTATTCATAATTCAGCAGTCCATCCTGTGCCTTAAGCGGTTAGTTGCCAGCCTGTCATGAGGGAGGCCCAGTTTCAATCCCAAGCCAATCTTTGTGGGATTTATGGTGGACAAAGTGGCATTGGGACAGGTTTTTCTCCAAGTTATTCGGTTTTCCCCAAGTTCTTCGGTTTTCCCTGGTCATTGTAATCCCACTAATTTTCCATATGGATTGATTGATTCATTCATTCATTCATCTATTTATCATCTCTTACCACTGCTACATAATATTATTAATTGACAGCATCATTCATTAAAACACACTTCATAATTCACAGCCTGATAATACAGTAACAGTGTACAGTCATTGTGTACAGATGATTGAATTACTTCAAGAGTAAACTGTAAGTCATGTAAGTTTCTAGCTGTTGTTTGTTTTTGTGCAGGAAGATGCCGGGACGAGCCTGAAAGTTTCCCCTGAACACCTACGACTTCTTATTGCAGAATACAATGCTGCCAACCCCTCAGGTCTTGATATGACATTAGTAAGCATTTTCTCTTGTATTAGATGTATTTAATATTTTTTTCAATTACATAATTAAAATTTTTAATTTTCTTTTCACTTCTTATAGTTCATAAATCTGAAAGTGATTCAGTAATCACTGTGATAAATTTGGGCAGCATACTGGTATGCATAAATTATGCAGTGACCAAGTTATTTGTACTTGCTGTCTTACAAGTACTGCAAGTTGCAGTTTTATGATCAGAATATTTGCTTAGTTAAAGTATTAATTCCCCATAATACTGAGTACAATATTGCCTTGTGCTGCTCTGTCATCATTGGAAGTTATATATGGGGAGAGGGGTGGGGGGGGGGGTGGAAGAGAAATGCATGCAGAGTTTTGTTGTGGAACCAGGAAGGAAACAGCTACTTGGAAGACTGAGGTGTAGATGGCAGGATAATATTAAAATGGATTCTATATATATATATATATATATATGTGTGTGTGTGTGTGTGTGTGTGCGCGCGTGCGTGCGTGCGGATTCATTTGGCTGAGAATATGGACAATTAGCTGGCTGTTGTGAATACAGGCATGTAACTTTGATTTCCATACAGTGTTGGGAGTTTACTGACTTACTGAGGAGCTGTTAGCTTCTAGAGGTAGACTTTGCTGTGTGGAATTAGTTAGTCTCTGATAGCATCATAAAACAAACCAAAAGAGAAAAATTTGCAGCAGAGTTTGTGCTAAATGGTTGTAGGTTTTTAGCTTTGCCCCACTGAAACTCCTTGCTTATTTATGTTTTGTATGCGTGGTCTAATTTTTAGTAACATATAAGTGCCGAAACTTACAGCGTATGATTAGTACTGCTTCTGCATGTTGTGCAAAATGTGAAGTCCTGTGAAGGCATATGGAGGGACAGAGTATAGCTCCCTTTGCCGCTTTGCCCCGAGGCTAAAGAGTGCCCGGTACCCATTGACTAGGAGGCTGGGTTGTCTGTGGAGCCGGTCTGGACGTTTGGGAGAAGAAAAAAACTTTGCCCTTGTCAGGAATCAAGTTGTGTGTCATCCATCACATGGCCTAGTCATTATCTGACTGTATATTTTGTTAAATTGTCCAGAGAAGAGACTGGCTGTATAGTCTGGGCTTTTAATTGATACTTGCCGCTACTTTAGTATCAGTGTTGCCCTACTGTTTATCAGTAACAGGAAGGGGATGTGGTATAGTTCATTTCCGCCCTTTCATTATGTTGTGTGGAGGTGTAGCGCAGAGCACAGTAAGGATCTGTAGCCAGTGGAATGTAATGTGCCATTGGACATGTTTCATGGTTAGCTGCATAGATCCTGTGTTTCTTGTGCATATGTACTTACTGTACTTAGTGACTGCTACTGGATGTTATTTAAACCAGCTGATATCACAATATGTCACTTCTAAAGTCAACACTTCCAGAGGGATGTTTGGCTGTAGACTATCCTGCAAACAGTTTGTCTCTTGGATACTGCGTAAGTGTGCATGGCAAATGTAGATTTCCATTTTGTGAGATATTTTCAAAAATTAGTGGATGAATGCTGCATTTTATAGGATCAATAATTTATCTGATGACTATGGTTTTGTCACTTCCCACCACTATTCCACCACACATGTAGGTAGGTGAAAAAGGAGGCGACAGTAAGTGGCAGCTGAAAACTACACATTTTGGCCAAAACACGTAGTGTACATGTAAAGGTGCAACTCGATTTCAAGTAAACCTGTGTTGTGTTCAATGGAATGAGTGTAGTTTATTTGGTAGTTAACGCAACGGGGCTTCCATAAAGATTGCTGTTATTAGTGATTATCATTCCATCAGTTGATACAAGAATCTGAAGAGGCAGATCTTAAAATAAAGGGTTGAAATATGTAGCCTACATGGAAAGTTGCAACTTGATTCTAAATAAACCTCTGTTTTGTTTGACAGAATAACTGTAGCTTGAGTGAAATATGGGTTTGCAAGAGGTTTCTAGATTCAGATCCAGTCATAATTCTTATTTTTTTTTTTTTTTTTGTTAGCTGAAAGATTCTTTTAATTTCTGTTTAACGTTTGCATTATATTATGCCATAATCTGTTACTGAATGAAAGTAAGCAGAACAAATCATCTTGAGTGTAAGTCATTCTGCTAACGTGGTACATGAAACTCATTGCATACCATGCACTACTGATTTTTTTTTCAGCACATTTTCAATACGATCCTTCCAATTCATATATTTGTTTAATTCTCACCCAAGAAATTTAATGTTTTTAGCTTCTGTCAGAGTTTTATTTTAATAAGAGTTTGTTTATTATGTGACCAGCTTCAGAGTTTATTTCCATGACACTACCAAATGACTGAGTTTTCCCCGTAGTGTCTTTTATAATTTTCTGTACTGTTTTCACTGTATTAGAAGAAGTTTTTTTATCTGTATATCATAGTGTAATTTTTGTGCCTCCGTATTACCCTCCTTAAAATTGCACTTTATTTCTTGTAAGAAATACTGTGCAATTTCACTTGTAGATTATTTATGTTTCTGTATGTAATATAAAGATTTCTTTTCCTCTTACATGATATTTTAATACCTTTCATAATCCAGTCATTGTGTTCAATCCTGTAAATTTTGTAAGTAATAGGAAAACTGTTTGCAAAGTACCTCAGAAGGATACAATGAAAATTATTAAAATATTCTGTTAATATTGTCAGCATTCTAAACTGTATCCCATGTTACTTCTTTGAAAAGCATCTGAAATTATGCTATTGTTTGGTCATCTGTTATATGAATTTTATTTTTACTCTGTTTTTGCTTTCTACATTTAACCATTGCTGGTCAGATGCTTCTAGTAATATTAATATAATGCTTAAATAAAGAGATGTGTATTTTAATTGATATCATTGGTTTAGGAAAGGTTATACTTGACCAGTTATAATTAAATTTGCAAAACATGTTCTGAAAAGAACCGTATATCCATTAGTCATATGTATGTTGGCTGTGTCTGTAGGAAGAGAATGGCTCCACATTCCGAGGATTTATCCGAGTACACATGAATTTGTGTCGACCAATCAGTGTTGTGGCTGGTACACGTCCACCTTCCATTTATGATATTCTTAAAGACGATGAAACTCTGGACAAAACCCTCACATCTTTTTACCTGCCACGAGACACAGTGAAGGCTCTTCATGTCACAAGGTACTTCATTTGGCAATACGCAGGCATGAACTGCTGGATTCTTGTGAGGGTTATTTGTTGCAATCCAACATATGTTAATGTATAATGAAGTGTTTGCTCTAGATGTTCGAGGAAGACACAAGGAAGTTTAAAAGAATAAGGCAGTAAGCACTCTGATGCTGTGAACTTATTAATTAAATGTGTACATGGCACATAGTACACATAGCACATAGTACACATCAGACTTCCAAGTGGTCACCACTGACATTAAGCATTTGTCACATCATGGCTTCAAGGCTTGTACCATGGTGTAGAAGAAAATGGTGTCATTCTTGTGTGTGCAGCCAGGAGGTGATGGCTGACTTCACATTGGTGTCTGTTGCAAACTGCTGGGCAGTCAGCTGCTTCTTAGTAGTTACAAACAGATGGCCATCACCAGGTCCCATACTACCAGCTGGACTGTTTACAGCACTATGGCTGGAAGACTGTAGACCACTCCCTGCAGTCCTGACCTCATGCCCAATGATTTTCATCTCTTTGAACCTTGTAATAAGCATCTGGTTGGCAAACAGTCTGCAGTAGACACCAACATGAAGCAAGCTGTCACCTGGCTACGGGCACTTCACACTGATTCCTTCTATGCCAGGACAGGTTTTGGTGCCAAGATGGGACAGTTGCTTAAATATGGATGGTGTATGTGTGTGCATCTGGTGTGTACCATCTGTTACACATTTTCCATGTGTACACTGAAGTCAGAATAAAGTTCTTGGCAGCAATATTTTTTACCTTATTATTTTAAAACTCCTTTCTATGATAGTTGAATGGTTATGAAGTGCAGAAACTGTTGCTAATTCTAATAACTTGTATTATAATGATGATCTTCAAGCTCCCTAAAGATAGGGAACTGTAAACTTCTCAACAAATAGCCTGTAATATGTTGGTGATTAGGTAGATTCTGGGGCTTGGGTCATACTGATTGCTTAATCATTTTATTGCTGTCTAAGAACGTACTTGTTTGTCGTATCTGCTGGTAATTAAGTAATCATTGCTTTGTTTTAGTGAAACAACTACACATGAAGTGATCAAAGCACTTCTGAAGAAATTCAAAGTGGTTGACAATCCACAGAAATTTGCTTTGTATGAGCGATACTGTGAACAAGGGGAAACCACAAAGGGTGAGTAGCACTCCACTACTATCAAGACATTTATACAAGGTTTCAAAGTTTGCTTGATATACACCCACTCTGTAGTGGATAATGGTGTGTGTGTAAATGCATTACCATTTGATCCATAATAGCTGTAACACTTACTGTGTACCCATTTATGCATTTGTCTGCTCCTTGTAAGTGTTTAACAAATACATTTGTGCCTGATAGGTCAGTTCTTACTGTTGATGAATAACTGTTTCCATTACATTTCAGTCAAAATGCGTCGAATTGCAGAAAATGAAAAGCCACTCGTTCTGGCACTAAGATGGAGCAGAGAAAATAATTGCAACAAGATGTTTGTTCTTCAGGAAAATGAAACTGGTGATATTCTGGTAAGAGAATAGGGGATTTTGATGTTGTTCTTAAGAAGAAGAACAAAAACATTTAGATTAACATCCTCTGAACTATGGAAGTACCATTACCCACATTTAATTACTACACAGGTCAGTGTCTGGGTAGGTACCATAACTGTGCATTCTCATTTCAAAATTTCAAGCTTCAATGAAGATCGCCCTGACAGCTTCTTCCATCTCATTAGGGCTCTTAACAGTCATTTTGTAAGAACGCAAGTGCAACCATGCAGAAATATTCGCACTTGGTGGTTTGTGTAATCACCATACCCTAGCACCAGCACTGCCAACGGCTGTCTCTCCACCAAGGTCATTTTCCTCAAGTGTGATTGAAATTGCTAATAAGAGCTGAAGATGGGCCTTTTGGTCAGCTCTATGCCCAGCAGAAGATGATCATTGTGATGCACATTTGTATGATCTTAACCCTTTAAACGCCGAATTAAATCCCATCTGCCATCTGCTGGCATTATTAGGAGTTCACCATATTCTCCACATTAGCAGGGTAAGAGTTAACATTAGTATTTTCTGGTTTTGTAGTGCTCTTGCAGTCAGGTCATACTGGTTTTGGATGTTATAGATTCTGTTCATTTTTTAGTATTATACAGCTTCAAGAGAGTGTGATTACATCTGTTGCAGCCCTTGTCCACATTTGTGCTTTTTATGTTGAAGTAGGAATGTAATGTGTTTTATATAAAGGTGACAAACAGGTAAAGTTAAAATTGTCCCTGTGCACAATGTGCAAGCATGAAAAGGAGACCAGGGGTAAGCTGCACCTATTTTTAACCTTGGTACTAGACGAGGTTGAATAGTCAGCTTCATGCGTGGGCCATTGAACTACCAGTACCCACTGAATAGACGGCTGGGTGTGCCCCAGAGTCATTCTGAACATTTTGGAGAAGTGAAAAATCTCTTGACCCTACCAGGAATCACACAATTTTTTTTCTGTGATATTTCAGTTTCACTTAAAACTTACAGCATTCTCTTGTAATAAAACCAACCAGATGCACTAATTTCTCAAATTTATTTTTGGAATAAAACTACATGTTTCAGACAGTATCGCTATCCATCGTCAGGAGTCTAGCATTGTACACACAGCAAAAGGTATGTCATACAGGTTTTGCTGAATATAGCATAACCTATATGACATACAGCTATTGCTGTGTGTACAGTGCTAGACTCCTGATGATGAACAGAGATACTGTCCAAAACATGTAGAGTTTTATTCCAAAAATAAATTTGAGAAATTAGTGCATCTGGTTGGTTTTATTACAAGAATATATCACGATACACGGTCCTCTGTATGAAAAATTACTATATTCTCCTAGAACTATGTGAACCCATTACCTGTTACCGGTGAGTCACTGTAGTGGATCCTTTCAAATTATTGTTCTAGTGGGAAGCATTCACTCTTCCGGAACTGAACAACTTCTTGCGGATCCTGGACCGTGAAGAGGAGGAGTACAAAAATATGGTGCGAAAAAAGTATGAGTTTCTGGGAAGAAAAATTCAGGATGCAATGGATAGACTGCAGTCAGTACAGAAACAACATCAGGCATCCAAAGTTCAGGGAGGTGGAGAAGGAAATGGGGGCTCTTGAACATCATAACATGCCTGGAGAACCTGTATTAGAAATTTTCGTGTAGGCTCTTGTCTACAAAGTAGGTAAATGCACATTCATAGGTGACCAGCAACACAAAAATGATGAGCAATTGTGAGAATTTCTAGCAACTCAGTAAGCAAGGGATGCAGAGTTAGCAAATGCCAGCATTTGTAACACTCTGATATAACTAAAGTAAGGATCAAAACTTTGTTATTGCTCTGTAAATGTGAATACTGTTCACATACCTCAAAATCATCTATACATTAGGCGAAAGCTTTTGTACTATACATGCAGCTAAGAGTTTGAAGGGACTGGAAGGTGTATTGTGAGAGGCTTGAAGCTTCCATGGTACAAATATTCACTTGAATGTTCTCTGGTTATCAGCTGAACCCCCAGGTAGCTAGCCACAAGGGCAGCGTCACTAGGTGTCGATCATAGGGCCCGCACGATTCAGCCCTCGGTCCTTTGAGCCGCTGAAACTCGAATAATTGGATCTTGTGGGGAATGATTAGTTCAACAAGAACACAATACAATTTAACACAGTAATAACAATTGTATTGATAAACTTAACAAGGCATAATGGAAAACAAGTGCAACAACAGTGAAAATAGAGAACAGAAAAAAACATGCTCTTACTAACACGTTCTCGGCTGATCATGTTTTATGTAATACAGTGATCGAGCCCATCGGCTTATGTAAGTTTACCTCATACATCTACCAGTACACAACGGCCGGTTCACAGCAATCACAACACAATGATTCAAACATCGACCCCTCATGAACTTACAATATCATAACATAAAACATAGCCAATACAAAATACTTATTACAATAAGCCAAGTAGTCGGCCAAACACAACTACTGCCATGCGTAACCAGAATACAAACAGGGAATAATACAGTAACCAAACATGGGTGTTTGACTCTTGTACAAAATGATACATATTACTTACGGGAAGGTACACCCGTATCAGCCCCTATTCCAGGCGACGCTAGGCAGACGTCAGGGGACATGTTCAATGAAAACGAAAATGTCAATTCAAAAATACAAAGACCAAAACTAAACTTTTACCTTCCGGACATGCCCCGACATCTGTGTAGGTCTCTCTTGAAAACAAACAGCTGAAGAAGGAGCTCCTCACTCCTGCCCCAGGCAGAAGTAGAGTCGGAGAGTTGAACCCAAGACGAAAAGATCAAAACAGGAGTTGAAACAAGAGCGATCGAGACAAAAGCGTTTCCGCAGAGGAAACCTCAGAAAGCTACGCCCATGCCTTTCACTTCTCCACGATGGCCAATTAACAGACGATAGCCTTTTAAGGAAAGATAAAGGGGAGGAAATGAAGCCTCGAACCAGGCCCTCCAGGGTGGACAGCTCACAGCTACATTATAGTTGGGTCAAGTTCCAATGCAGCAACCTGGCGTGTCTCCATCACCAGAGTCAGTCTGGCGGTTTACTGAACTTAGGCCCAGCAGTGATGTAGCTGATAGCCTGAGAACACTGAAGTGAATATATTATCGTTATTTTGTAGGAGGAAGCACAACTTCAAATTAAAAACATGCAGGTCTGAAAAAGTTTGAAGGACTTGTTAACAGTTAATGTTTTTCCAGTGTATGTAATTGTATAGGGATAATTTTTTAGTTCTTGGTCTTTGTTTCCATCACTTACATTTCTTCTAGCAGAACACAGTCTACTGTCTGTAGGTTAGCAGTAGTCGTGTACCGGTAATATAATTTCCCAGTGTTAATGTAGATAAAATTTTATTGTGTCCCTGTTCGTGAGGAGAGGCAATTAGTAATTATGTGGGTAGTTAGAAAAATGTAATTGGGCTTCAGTTTGGTAGTTTTTGTCATTTTAGTAGACAGGAACTGGATGTAGGTTAGGTGGATGACATGTTAGCAATGAAGCTATTGCAAGATTTGAGGTCCTCACGGCAGTGTTACTGGGGATTTAGGTCTTCTAGAATGTGCATCCTTCAAGATGAAGGCCATATGAACTTCTGAAACTTGAGAAACCCCTCGTAAAATGAGATTGGATCACATTCCTGAAGACCTGAATCCGTAATCAAGCTATAGTTCAATGTGTTACTTTTAAAATGTGACCACACATCACTGATATTTATATGTATTATTTTTTGCATACAAAGTCCACTTTTATCCATGTGATTTCAACTTATATTTTGTGTATTTTAAAAGTTGTGTGTGTTATTCAGCACTTGGTTGTATATAAATAATTTTTGTTAAATTTTAGCTGTAAGCCTATGAGTAAATTTTTGAGTTTATATATATATATTTTCACTGTGATGACAATTTATTGTATTTCCACAGTTGTCTCAAGATGTGTTACAATTTGTGGATGAACAATATTATTATTGTATGATTATTCAAGAGGGAGTAGGGAATGATCCCTAACAGATTATTTGGAACGTGGAAATTGCAACCATACAGATTAAATGAAGAGAGTTGATATATGATTTTTTTCTCCCCTCCCAGATTCTGCATCTGCATTTGAGTGGCTGTAAGGTGTATGTGATATGAGTGCATATTTTTCCCTCTTGTTTGTAAAGAAGTATTATTTTTTTAAGGAATATAGACATTCGTATAGGGTTATTTGATATAGTGAATCATGTTGTGTATATTTCAGATGGTGTAGTTAATGTAGGTGGGATGTTGTGAAAGCATTTTCCTCCATATTTTCGCTGTTGAACAGGTCAGTGTTGAGTTTTTCCCTGCTCATGTTTAATACCGAAAGTTCCTATTATTTGTTCTGTGTAATTTAAAATTCACGGTTTTAGAATCCAAAAATCAAATGCTGTATATGAAATTACACTGCAGTTTTACATAAACATACTGTACATTGTTAGTGTGATATTTCTATTTAAACTAGAGATCTTATAATTCTATTGTTTCAGTTAAGCATGCCTGCACCATGTGATAGATGTTTGGAAAAAACACAGAGATAGGCCAGATCTAAAGCCCCAGTATATTGTTAATGGATTGCAATATATGGCAAGTTGCCTGTATAATGTTACTACTGTGTAACATCACTGATGTGCATAATTTTATATGATTGCATGAACAAGAAACAAAAGTATGTGACACAAATATTTGTGGATTCACAAAGATATGTCACACTTGACTTTGGCCAAATGAATCAATTTAAGGACATGCGCTGTACTTCTAAAGGATTTGTTTTGTTTGGCCTGTCTGTTGTAAGAAAGTGTGGAAGTACAATATTTTTTAATTATATTGGTGATGGTGTTCTACAATTTCGTTTTTCAAAAATGGTAGCTCTTGTACCTTTTGCCACAATTAATTGAACTTCAGATCTCACATTGATATCCACTGACACTGAATGCTATCAATGAGATAATATATATATTAGGCTAGTGCCTTGAATATTGCCTAATGAAATGTTAAATTATCTTTAGAAACACATCTTGAAATAGATTGATTTCCATGTTCCCCATGGACTGTTGCAAAATGATGAGGAATTAACAAATCTATGGTAATTGTTATCAGTTTTGGAATGGTGAGGGATTTCTCAGACTCGTTGTAGTTAGATTTTAACAATTTGATATCTGTCAGACAGTGCAATAGAGCTTGACTTGTGAAGCAATAATATAATGTTAATGATGATAAATACTGAAAAACCTGAACGCTCAATAAAGTTATCCTGATAGATGTTAACAGCTGGACTAGCAATTGCAATTTTTCTATTCATCATCCAATTGTATTGATGGCAACAGTGAAGGAATTAGTGTTCAACACAACTAGAGTATGTTATATACTTTATTATGGCAACATATTTTGACCTAATTTCATAACCTTCAGGCTCGTAATACAAAAATTCATGAAAAATACCGTATAAAAGATATTAGTAATAGAGATCTCAATTTTACAATTAAACCAATACATTTTGCCCTGTCAAATTTGTTTTGATACAAGCTAAAATGAATAAAATATGACTTAAAAAGTATTCCTGTGTCATGCTTTCATATTTAATTGTGGTTGAAGAATATAAAGTATAAAATGTTCGTGGAATGGTATATTGTATGTGGCCTTGTTGTGTTTGCTTACAGTTGTAGCTGTTTATCTACATTTGTTATAATTTCCGTTTTGGTATGGCATTTAATTATGTTATGTTGGTTCTGGTACACAAATACACTATCTCCCAAACAGTGAAGAAGGATAGTCTGTTTGTGCACGGATCCAGCTCATCTCCAGTTGACAGTGTAACATAATTAACCACCATTCCAAAATAAGAAGTAACAAACATTGTTGAACAGCTACAAGCATAAACAAGAACAACAATTAATACATCAACCAACAAATGCACGAAATAAAATACAATTTGTGAGAAGTATTAAACTCTTACATGTTTCGGCACCGGTGTGCTTGTATTGTCTTTAGTGCATTTGTTGGTTGATGTATTAATTGTAAGAATATTCATGGTATGTGCAATGTAAGAACAACAAGGCCACACAAAATGTACCATTCCACAGACTTTCTACTGCATATTCTCTTACCACACTGAAATATGTGAATCCACTTTTAATCATATTAATTATTAAGAGCAATCTGACACAGCGACTTGTATTGGTTTAATTGTAGAACTGAGGACTCACAATGAATGATATATTTTAATACAACTGTGGTACTCTTCATGCATGTTATGTGATTGGCCTGAAGATGGCCAAATTAGGTCAAAACATGATGTTATAATAAAGTATATAATGCACACTAGTTGTGTGTGATGGTATTTAAGTCCTTCATTAAAGTTACCCTCTTGAAGTCCAAATTCCTTTATTTCATGATGTGAATGGTATTGGGTTGTCTGTTACCCTGCTTGTTGAAGGAATGTGCAGTTCCAGTATACGGAAGTGGCAGGTGGGCCCTGTTCTTACTTTTTCCCCCCTTTCCTATGTCTGTCTCATTTACCTCTCATATGGGTGATTTTATTGCTGATAGCCATGCAACTGTTTGCTGCTATGCTGTATTCTTTTCCCAGGAACAGCATATGCATAAAGGTGGATTAGGTAGCCAGTTGGGGTATCAAGCAAGGTACCAGGTTCAAGGGAAAAATACCAAATTAAAAAAATTACAATTTTAAATTTACATGATGATTATGAATTCCTAATAATAAAAATTTGAATTATTTTAATGCATTGTGTTTGAAATATGATCTGCCCTTGCCTGGGAAGGAGGTGGTGGAGCAGCCAGTCTAGGGTCACTCCTGGCTTTTTCTATTGCTTATATATTTGGAAGTATGAAGGAAAAGAATACAAATCAACATAATCCACTTACTTTTGACTTGGTGGTATTAATGTAGTAAGATCTTCTGGGATGTTAGGTGGCATGGATTGGTAGTTAGTTACCAACTTTAATGTTGTACATTTTCCATGCAACTATATTAGTAATAAATATTTTATTAGTTTCATAATAACCTTCCAGTTCCCTGCTTGACCATCCAGGAGTGCCATAGCAGAATCAGCATTCAAAAAGAAGACTCTTTTCACCAGCAAATTGGACTTAAATTTAAGGAAGAAACTAATAAAGTGCTACATTGGGGCATAGCTGTGTATGGTGCTGAAAATTGGACACTTTTGCAAGCAGATTAGAACTTCCTGGGAAGTTCTGAAGTGTGGAGCTTGAGAAGGATAAAGACGTTCGGTTGGACCGATCGAGTGAGAAATGAAGAACAATTACATAGAGTCAAGAAGTAAATGAATATCCTACACACAGTAAAAAGAAGGAAGGCTAACCAGATTGGTCATTTCTTGTTTAGGAACTGCCTTCTACAACATGCAAATGAAGGAAGGAGGGAAGGATAGAAGTGGTTGGAAGACAAGGAAGAAGACACAAATAGCTGCTGAATGAACTTAAGGAAACAAGCGGATATTGGAAATTGAAAGAGGAAGCACTAGATTGCACAATGTGGAGAACTGGTGTTGAGAGAGGCTATGGACCTATTGACACTATAGAATGACTAAATGAATGAATAAGATTTTCAGTATAACCTTTTTCTGACTATGTTCATATGGTTAAAAATGTACCAAATAACTGTGTAGTAAACGGTACAGTTGTCACTGTGCTTAATTAAGGACAGTTTCATGAAGGCATATGGGAAATGGACGTAAAGCGTCATGCATTCCGAGTCTTGGAGTAGATGAAGGTGGGTATGTCGGTTTCATACACCGGTCTCCTCATTCCAGGGGAAACACCCCTCACTGCCCACTGCATAGGAGGATGGATAGGCCCCCAGAACCGTTCGGACGCTTTGGAGAGGAGAAAAGTCTTTGGCTGTGAAATTTTATTTATTTATTTAAAATACATTCCATGGATCTTTCGGGAGTTATACCTCCCACAGATATCGGAACTGTCTTAAAACGTAACAATTACATAATAACATATTACATCATGTATCGTGCCTT
>Ga0131853_10005796_pt1 | contig 22344 bp, 25 predicted proteins | sample TergutLab28metaG_FD_92764 | JGI IMG/M metagenome (GOLD analysis project Ga0131853, IMG submission 92764) | Labiotermes labralis P1 segment gut microbial communities from Petit-Saut dam, French Guiana - Lab288 P1 (version 2) (version 2) | ecosystem: Host-associated > Arthropoda: Insects >... | reverse complement strand
GAAGCCTTTGATGTGCTGATCAATGGGACGCACACCCAGATCACAACCGCCCGGCATAGAGACCTCCGCATGGCCAAAACGACCAAGCGCTGCCCCGATTAGGTAGTAAGACGCCCGAATTTTCCGCATCAACTCAGAGGGAGCGGCGGGTTTTTCAACTTTACTGCAATCAATGTCTAAAGTGTTGCGGTTGACACGGCGCACAGTCGCGCCCATCTCTTCCAAAATCTGCAAAAGCAGAGAAACGTCACTGATTTGCGGAACATTCTCAACACGACAAATCCCCTCAACCATTAAGGTTGCGGGAATAATCGCCACTGCCGCATTTTTCGCGCCGCTGATCTCCACTTCGCCCTGCAAGGCACGTCCGCCTTTGATGAGATAACGATCCAAAAAGTCACCCTCTTCTATGGTGGAATACTTAAGTTCAGTATGTCCAAGGAAACAGTTTTTTAACAAATACAATCTTAAAGATTATATCACTAATTTTGGATTTTGCAAGCTTTTCCATTGGAATCAATGAAAAAACCGTATTTAAAAAGAGGAAAGACCTTGTAATTTCTAAGGATTTTTAGTTTTGCCTATACTTTCTTTTTCTGCCTGTCCATAGTAGAATAAGAAGTAAGGAATCGAAAAAAGGGAGGCTGATTTCATGTTAGACAAAATCAAAGCCGAAGCGACACAAGCAATCGAGGAATTATTACAAGTAGCAAATCTTGCCCCCGGTGATCTATTCGTCATCGGCTGTTCCACCAGTGAGGTAGCAGGTGCGCACATCGGCAAGGCCGGCAGCGAAGAGGTAGCAGAAACGATCTTTGATGGCATATATCCTGCCATCCAGGAAAACGGTCTCCGTCTCGCAGTACAGTGCTGTGAGCACCTAAACCGCGCCCTCGTCGTAGAGCGGGAGACCGCAGTCACACAAAATCTGGAGATTGTCTGTGCCATCCCCTATGCAGCGGCTGGCGGTTCGTTTGCCGCCACAGCATGGAAGCGATTTGCAGACCCGGTCTTGGTGGAAGCTATCTCAGCCAAAGCAGGGCTCGACATCGGCGGCACACTCATCGGGATGCACCTGGCCCATGTAGCAGTACCTGTACGCCTCACACAAAGGCACATCGGAGAAGCCTTCCTCCTCGCCGCCAGAACCCGCCCGAAGCTCATTGGCGGTGAGCGGGCGCGGTATGAGTGAGTAGTCTAGCCCTGCTTTGAAGCGGTATGGTGGAATGGACTTTTGACTTGGAGTGTAGTAGGATTGTTTTGTTCCTTGCCTGCTTTTGTGGCGGGTAGTGTTGAAATTTTATATTCTTAGAGTGAAAAAGGTGTTACACGCTGAAAGGCTGATTTACCTTCAAACATTCATAAAGCAGGAGAAAAACAAAGTGCTTAGTAAATACAAAAACTATGATAATAAATTTGTTTCGGAAAATATGATGGGTCCGAATGTCATTAAAATTGCCGAAGAATTAACTTCACGGCTCAATTTAAAGGATGATATGAAAATCCTCGATTTGGGTTGTGGAAGAGCCTTGTCTTCAATATTTATTGCCAAAGAATACGGAGCAACCGTTTATGCAGTGGATTTATGGACATCTGCCAAGGAGAATCTTGAGCGTGCAAAGTCTTTCGGGGTGGAAAACAAAGTAATACCAATATGCGCAGATGCACATTCGCTCCCATATGAAGAAGGATTTTTTGATGCGGTTGTGAGCATTGATGCGTATCATTATTTTGGCACAAATGAGAGGTATCTGCTTGATTATTTGGCAAAGTTCATTAAACCAAATGGGATAATTGCCTTTGCTTCTCCGGGATTTACTCGTGAGTTAGGCAATGAAGAAGTAGAGGAACTAAAACCATACTGGATTTGCGGAAAATTCCTGACCTTTCATAGCAATAAATGGTGGAGGGATTTATGGGAGAGTTCTTTAGTTGTGGATATTATTGATAATTTCGACTTGTCATGTCATAATGAGGCTTGGAAGGATTGGTTAAATTCGTCTAACCCCTATGCTCAAGAAGACCGTCCGTTTTTTGAGCAGGTAAAACAGTTAGCCACGATTGCGGTTATTGCAAAAAGAAATGATGTTGATTACCGTACATTATAAGCACTTTCCCTAGCGAGACACAGAAACGTCCCACACCGTAATAATGCAGACTTTGTACAATACAGGGCTTGGAAGATGAAACCCTTATCTTTCAAGCCTTTGGTGTAATTTGTCCTTTGCAAATTGCGCTAAAAGACTGTTCCTACGACTTATCCTTAGGCCGAAACAACACAGCCGCCAGCCACCCAAACAAAACCGAAGCCCCAATCCCCGCAGCACCCGCAGTAAACGCGCCGCTAAAGATACCGATAATACCCTGCTCTTCAACAGCAGTTTTCATCCCTTGCGCCAGCAACGCCCCAAAGCCGGTCAAGGGAATGGTAGCCCCCGCGCCCGCCCAATTCACAAGCGGCTCGTAAAGCCCTACAGCACCCAAGGCAACGCCGGCAACCACATAGAGCACCAAAATTTTCGCAGGTGTCAGCTTCGTACGGTCAATCAAAATTTGCCCGATAGCACAGAAAATCCCGCCGACCACGAATGCCTTGCCGAATGGGAGTACTAGTTGTAGCATAAAGCGCCTCCTTAACCGATTGTCGAGATTGCCACAGCATGGCAAATACCCGGAATACTCTCCCCCTGCTGGGCGGACGTTGTACTCATCAAAGCCCCCGTGGGGCAAAACAAAATCCGATTCCATTTGCCGTCCCGTATGGCGTTTAGCAGATATCCATTCAAAACAGTAGCCGAACAGCCGCAGCCCGAACCACCCGCGCCCACATCCTGTTGATCCCGGTTATAAATCATCAGCCCTGCGTCTTGATAGGTGCGGAGGGTTACCCCATCGCGCTTGAAGAAATCCGTCACAACCGCATGACCCATCGCGCCGAGGTCGCCTGTGACGATCAGGTCATAGTCATCCGGTTTGCGTCCCGTGTCCTCGAAATGCTGGCGTATCGTCTCGTAGGCAGCCGGCGCCATGGCAGCGCCCATGTTGTTGGGGTCTTTAATCCCTGCGTCCACAATCCGTCCAGGCGTAATATGCGTCACTGCAGGCCCAGTGCCGGACTGTGCCAAAATCGCTGCCCCCGCACCTGTCACCGTCCATTGACTGGTTGGCGTACGCTGCCCGCCGTATTCGAGGGGGAAGCGAAACTGCCGCTCAGCAGTACAGAAATGGGAAGAGGTGATCGCAGCCGTCACCTCAGCAAATCCGCCGTCAATGGCAATGGCGGCGAGACAAAGCCCCTCACCCATAGTAGAACACGCGCCGAAGAGGCCGAAAAAGGGGATATCTGAATCTCGATGTCCAAAAGTAGAGCCGATACACTGATTGAGCAGATCCCCTGCGAAGATAAAGTCCACCTGTCGCTGGGGAATCCCCGTCTTATCCGCGGCGATGGCAAAGGCCATCTTCTGCATCTGGCTTTCTGCCCGCTCCCAAGTTGCCTCGCCCCAATAGGAATCCGTACTGATATGGTCGAAGCTGTTCCCGAGCGGCCCGTCACCCTCTTTTTTACCCGCCACAGCGGCATGTCCGATGAGGACAGGCGGTGTCTCAAAAGCGATGGTATGCGTTCCAAGTCTCTTGTTTGGCACTGGTATACCCTCCAAACCTCTTGATTTTCCATACTATTTGCGTCTTGCGTCTGTGTTATGCCTCGTCATCCTTGGTAAAAAAGCCCATGATCCGCCCGTTATCCAGCCCGATCACCACATCAACCACGGGCATGTCCGCATAGGCAGCGGCAAATGTTGCGGTGAGTGTATTTGCGCCTGTATGATAGCAAGCAAGCGCCATATCTTCATAGCCGCCCCGGGTGACTGCCTTTGCGGCGAAAGTAAGCCCCTCGTCTATGGTCAAACGCGCCTGCTGCACCTCGCGGGGATTTTCTGCGTAAGTGATTTGTCCGCTTGTCTGACAGACTGCCACCAAAAGTTCCCCGCCATCCACATGGGCATGGAATTTGTAAGTGCCGCGGGTGTCGTACTCCACATGGGAAAAAATCCGCCGGCCAAAACCCATAAAATCAATCGCCCGCTGATGCGCCATGTCCACGCCGATTGTCTGCACGGGTGCAAAGACGGGTACATTGTCGCAAAATGCAAGGCCTGCACCTGTTTTTCCACTCTGGATGGCAACATAAATTGCTTCCACACGATATTGCAGAGCAAGATGTTTCTGGTGCAAAAACCAGCCAAAGACAATCAAGATCGCAAAATTCAGAACGACCAGCCAATGAAAAAGCCTTTTCTCCTTCATGCATCACACCCCCATATTACGCCCTTAGTTTGCGCAAAACGGCAGATTTTACTACAAAAAGAAAAGATGTATAGCGAGTGCGTTTATAGGAAATCCTATTCCAAAAAGGAGCGTGACAATATGCAAGACACATTCATCGGCATGGGTAACAATCCGGACGGCCTTGATGTACCAATGGGCCTCGGAATGCAGCTCACTATGCACCCCAAAGCCCACGAAACATTCGGTAAAATGAACGCCGAAGAAAAGCGTGACACCATCCACTACGTCCAATCCGGCATCACCGGCGAGGACGCAAAAAGACGAATTGAAAACGTAATCCGCCGGATGGAACAGGGCGAGACGCATATTTTATAGGAAAAGGCTGGTGCACACGCACCAGCCTTTTTTGCAACGTTCCCTCTTGACAAAAGAGGCGTTCCTTGGTAAAATCCTATGGTTAGCAAATGCTAACCATAGTTAATATGGATACGGAGGACTGCTATTTTGTTTTGGGATATTATAAGGTCTGTTTTAGAGCTATTTATCGGTGTGGGGGTATTTTTATTAGCAATTGTTATGCTTTCAAAGATATTCGGAAGGCCGTCTGAAAGACTGAATCGGTTTTTCAAAAAAACGGGAGAGAATCGTTTTACTAATGTGAGTTTAGGGATAGTCACAGTAGGAATCACCCAATCCTCTACCCCCACAACTGTTATTATAATAAGCTTAGTCAGCGGCGGGATGTTGACCCTTTTACAAGCAACAGGCTTGGTTATGGGCATAAACATAGGCAGCAGTTTAACCTCATTGTTGTTTGTGTTTTCCGCATTTAGAATCAGATACTTCATTATGTTTCTTGTCTTTGTCGGAGCGGCAATGCGGCTTGCAACGAAAAACGGGTTAGGATTGCAAATATATTTATAACATTCGGCCTTTTGTTTATCGGATTGGGCATGATGAGCTCGGCATTGGGCAGCAACGAAATAATTGTTGGTTTTTTTGAGGGCGTGTTTGCAAGAATCACGTTTCCCCTATGGTTGTTTCTGATCGGGACGGTATTTTCCGCCCTGATACAATCCTCCTCTGCCGCAATCGGGATTAGTGTAGCTATGGTTGCAAGCGGATTGCTACCCTTTGAATCGGCTATTTTTATTGTAATCGGTGCGAATTTGGGGACAAGTTTTACTGCCATCATTGCATCTCTGCCGTGCAACCGAAATGCAAAAAGAGTAGGGCTGTTTCATGTAGTATTTAATTTGCTGGGTGCTATTTTGTTCTTAGCAATTGTTTGGCCTCTGCAAGGTGTTCTTGTTCCATGGTATCAGGGACTGATATATGACCCTGTCATCCAAATGTCTGTTTTTCATGTTGTGTTTAATACTGTGACTATGCTTGCCCTAGTTTCATTTATTGTACCGCTTAATAAACTTGTATGCTGGATTATAAAAGACAAGCAGGAGGATGTGCTGCAAAAAGAAACAGCATGCTCAAAAATTGCAAAAGAACAAGAAATATTCTAATGACAAAACAACCTAACATATCTTGAACTGCGCCTTGGAAGCCGAGTTGGAGCGGTCAAGTTTTTATACCACAAAGTTAAGCGTTTTAGGAATGGAAATCATGTTTGGTTTATGATAAGATGAACATATAGCGAATTTATATTTTCTAATTTAAGCTCTTGCAGCTTGGAATCGAGGAAAAATGTTTTTAGAAAACTACACCTTCAAATATCCGTGGCGAAAATATCAAGCCAATGTCTTGGCAGAACTTGATAAGCATATGCATGACGATAAATTGAATGTGGTAGCGGCCCCGGGGTCTGGAAAAACGATTTTGGGATTAGAAATCGTGCGCCGTCTCAACAAAAATGTTTTGATCTTATCGCCAACGCTCACCATTAAAAACCAGTGGGTGGATCGCTTTTTGACCCTATTTGTGCAGGACAATCCCACGCCGGAATTTATCAGTAGCGATATCTATAATTTGAAGCGGTTTAATGTTGCTACATATCAAGGATTGCATTTTGCACATCGCCGCAAAAAAATCGAAGAAGAAATAGAGAATGCGGAAGAAGAGGAAACGGCTAACACGAATACACGCGGAACAAATATTGAGTATGATTTGGTTGCCGAGTTGAAGGCGAAGCAAATTGAAGTGATTGTCCTTGACGAAGCGCACCATTTGCGTAGCACGTGGTGGAAAAGCCTAACGGATGTTTTGAAAGCCTTAGAAGGCGTGAAGCTCATTTCACTCACAGCAACGCCTCCCTATGATGTAGAAAAAAGCGAATGGGACAAATATGTTGCCCTCTGCGGACCGGTTGACTGTGAAATTTCGGTTCCTGAGTTAGTTGCCACAGAGGATTTATGTCCCCATCAGGACTTTGTCATCTTTAACAAGTTGTCCCAAGAAGAAGAAAAAATCGTATTAGACATTCAGGGACAATTTCAAGATTTTGCCGAACGCCTCCAAGTGAATGGAGAATTTATTCAGGCTCTCGCCGGGATGCCGGAACTGCGTCACTATGCTGAATACGAAGAAAAAATCTTAGAAAATCCTAGATATTATAGTAGCTTGTTGATCTTTTTACACGCTGTGGGCGAAACTGTGAATAAAAAGATTGTCCGCACGCTAGGTGGCGGCTCGTCCATTCCCTCCTTTAATATGGAGTGGCTTGAAGTTATGCTCCAAGGCGTTTTGTTTGACGATCAAGAAATGTTCGCCCGGCATCGCGAATTGATTGAGACGGTGCGGGCTGATTTGAATCAGATTGGCGGAATCGAAAAGAAAAAAATAATGATTCAGAGCAACAACGCACTCAAAAAGTTGATGGCAAGCAGTGTCAGCAAAATGGAAAGCATTGTGGAAATCGCGCGCCGCGAATATGCCTGTCTGGAAGAAGATTTAAGCATGGTTATCTTGACAGATTATATTCGCAGAGAAGCCTTAGAGCAAGAGGCTTACAATAAAATCGGTGTTGTGCCTATTTTCCAAAAACTAGTCCAAGCAGGGGTTTGTCCCAATGTGGCAATCCTGACAGGAAGCCTCAAAGTTGTCCCGGTATCGTTGATCCCCTTTGTGAAAGGGAGATTGCCGGAATGCGAGTTTCAGGACACGCATTTGGCAGGGTATGTCTCGATTAAAATGAGTGACAAGTACAAAAACCAGCTTGTCAGTACGATTACCCAAGCAGTGATTGAGAAGAAAATCAATATTGTGATTGGCACAGTGGCGCTATTGGGCGAAGGATGGGATTGCCCGGCAGTGAACAGCCTGATTATGGCTAGCTTTGTCGGCTCCTTTATGCTGTCCAACCAAATGCGGGGCAGAGCCATTCGGCGCAGTAAGAGCGATCCGAACAAAGTAGCGAACATCTGGCATTTAGTTAGTATTACGCGGCATGACTATCAGCGGAAGCTGTTTTCTGAATTAGAGTTGAGCGATTATCGCACCTTAAAGCGCCGCTTTCAAGGTTTTGTCGGGATTGCGTATACAGAAAATTTGATCCAAAACGGTCTTGAACGCTTAGAGATGGTTAATGAGCAAGAGTTATTAAAAGAACATGAGCAAATCAATCAAAGAATGTATCAATTGGCAAAAGACCGTGCCGATACGAGACGGCGCTGGGAAGAAATCTTGGCGCTGTTTGGCGGCGAGGATATCAAAATTGTCAACACAATAGGAGGCCGCGCCGCAGAAGAAGAACGATTGAAGACCTTTGGGTTCTTCGATTTGCAAAGTATGATCTTAGGGCTTCTGCTTACTCTTGCTCTGTGTCTTTTTGTTGCGCCTGTACTAGCTGTCCGGTTCTTCCCCGCAGAAGAGGCAGCAGAAGTGATTACCCAGGGGATATTCGCCGGGATTGGGGTTTTGTGGCAGCTTTATTTCCTTAGAAGACTAATCGGGCATTTTAACCCTGTCAAAAATATGCGCAAGGTAGGAGATGCCATCTTAGCTGCATTACAAGAGCTTGGCGCGATACAAACACAGCGAGGGCTGGTAGCCAATCGCATTGAAAAAACATCAAGCCCACGGAATGAGCGTCCTAGAGTGAATAGTTACAGCACAAAGTTGCACGGGGCGACGGTGTATGAGAATAACTTATACATAAAATGTGTGCAAGAGATATATCAGCGCGTTGATAATCCTCGCTATGTGCTTATGGTCAAAACCCGCATCAGAACGTCCTATTTCAATGTGCCGACCTTATTTGCCAACAACAAAACAAATGCCGACCTGTTTTATCGGCACTGGAAAAAACATGTTGGAAAATCTAAGCTTGTTTATACGAGAAGCGCAAGCGGCAGAAAAACAGTGCTGGATGCCCGAAAAGGCAGCTTTGATTATAATGATAAGTTCTTTGAACGAAAACGTGCAGTGAAAAAAGAGGATTGGAAATAAAAACGAACAGAGCGCATTCTGGAGCACGAGGAACTGTCCGATATAAACACATCACGCAACAAAACAACCCTGCCGCTCTCGGCAGGGTTGTTTGCTTTAGGAGAACTCGCCCCTACATCCTAACTCACCGGAATAATCGTAATCTGATCCGCACTCACACCCAATTCCGCAATCACAGCCTCCGTAATCCGTGCCACAGACACCTCGCTGAGCCCCGTTGGGGGTGCGCTGACAATGACGCTCACGCCCTCATTGCGGATGAAGACAACAGACTGGTCAAAGTCTTTCGCCATGAGAATATTCTCAAGCTGCGCCTCTTGCAGTGCAAAAGTAGCCATGGTGGTAATTGCGGCCAGAGCCGAATCAATCTCCTCTTGAGAAGCAGTGCCGATGGCCGCTGCCTCTTGAAGCAGTGTAGCTGCCGCGTCTCTCGCCTGCTCTCTGGTGAGGCGTGCGGAATCGAAATAGCTAATGGCCGCCGCACTTAGTGTGGGTGTCGCCTGCTCGCCGAAATAGAGGCTGGCAAGGTCACGCTCTTCTTCCGTCATGTCGCCCTTTTCCGTGTCCTCTGCTTGCGTGGTCTGACCTGTGTCATTTTCTCCGCTTGGAGGTTGCGCAGTCGCAACAGGATTATCTGCCGGTAAATCCGGGGAGCGGTTATACGACCAGTTGAGATAGACCGCCACCCCCACAAATAAGAGAACGGTGATGATTACTGCATTGCGTTTAAAAGCCTTCATATCCTTTCTTTCCTCCTCAATCATGATTGTTGCATTTGGGTCACTGTAATCCGATCTGTCCCAAGCCCTGTAAGGGAAGCCACCGCCTGGGTAATTTGCAGCCGTACACTTGCATCTGATGCCCCCTGAGAGACCACCAAAGCCCCCCGAAACTCAGGGTAGCGATAGCGCAAGGTCACCTCCGACTGGGTGCCCGAGCCCGTGGAGATGGTGACGGTTTCCCGCCGTCCGGCAGTATCTTCATCCACAGCCACCTCCTGTTCTACTGAAGTCCGTAAACTTAGCACCACAATCACCTCGCCCGCGCCGTCGATCTGAGAGAGCGCCTCCGCAATACGCCGCTCCTTTTCCGCAAGGCAAAAGGCCAGGGGATGCTCCGGGATGGGTTGTGCTTCCTCTGTTTGCCGATTCCCGCCGGTCGGCCACAGGATGATGAGAAGCCCCACCAAAAGCACGATTAACACATATTTATTCTTCTGTGCAAGTTCTCTGATTTTCCCAAGTGGGAACTGCCGCTCACGCATCGGCCACGCTCCAAATCTGCCGCTCGACGGGGATGCCAAATGTCCCGGTCAAATATGCCTCTAATGTACGTCTCTGTTCTTCCGTGTAAGTTCCCGTCAAGAAGACGGCATAGGGGTAGGCCCAGCCATCCGCCGACCCTCTCGTTTGTATGTAAATATCCAGATCAACCAGTCCCACCGATTCGGCTTTGTCCAATATATATGTAGCACTTCGCTCGCTTATGATAGAGGCTTGTAGTCTTTCTTGCGAAGCTTGTATTTCCTCCACCCGCAGTTCCAGAGAAGCCTCAAATCCCGCGAGATTTTGGGCATAGGCCAAGTAGTCAAACTCAAGGATGGGCGCAATCAGCGCGATGATAGTAACAAGCCCCGCCACCAAAGCCGTCATCGCCCGTGCCCGTCCTTTGGGGGTGAGTGCGATTGCAATTGCCGTAAGAAAAGAGGTGGCAGTTAGTCCAATCACCCAATTACGTATGAGCTCTGTCATTATCGCACCACCATCCTCATCGTGGAAAGTATAGAGAAAAATAGCATCATCGCCCCCGCCCCCGTGAGCCCCATTACCATACCGAAGGCCGTACCCAGACTGCCGATCATCTCGCCGATGCGCTTATCCGTCAAGTTGCCGGATAGTCCCGCGACGGCTTTGAACATCAAATAATGCGCCCCTAGCTGTAGGATAGGGATGAGACAAATTGCCAGCACCGATAAAAGCCCCACTACCCCAATGCCGTTTCGCACCAGTGTAGCCCCCGCAAGCACCGTCTCCGCCGCGTCCGACACGATGCCGCCCACAACAGGGAGCACAGCGGAGATGGTCGTCCGTGCCACTCGGGTAGTCAAGGCATCCGCAGAGCCGGACACCACGCCGGTCACAGTGAGATAACCCACAAAGCTAATCATAATTGTGGTGATGAGTACCCCCGTCACCCATTTGAGCAGATTCGCAGCGCCCCGCAAACCCTCAGAATCCATCGCCGCCGCCCCGATAGATGCCGCGATGAAAGAATAAATCAGCGGCATGATGACCCGCACAGTCACAGTCATAAGCAAGTCCAAGAACAAAACCGTCCCCGCATATTTCACCGTAGCAGAGGTAATTGCCCCGCTGGCTGTCCCCGCCGCCGCCATGCTGGGGAGCAATGCGGATGAAAAGTTACTGAGCTGCTCCAAAGTCCGCATCCCAAATCCAATAAAAGCCCCCGATGATCCGACCGCCACTGAAGCGACAGCCAGCACACCGACCAGTGGTACAAAATCCGGGATATCACCGCCGCTGCTGGCATAGACACTCCCCGCCAGCCCAACCAAGAGCGCAATCACCATTACCAAAGCCGCGCTACGGGTAGCCTCCTGAAAAATCCGCCCAAGCTGGGAGAGTGCAAATTGTCCAATATGTGAAAGCCCCGCCTCAAAGCTCGTCCCAATACCGATGCTGCCATCTGCTAACACAGAACGAGTATCCTCCGGCAGATATGCCTCAAATTCGTGTACGCCGACGGCTTCTGCTTGCAGGTCAAACAGATCAGTCTCCATGTGCGCCTGTGCAGTGGAACTAAGGAGAAGCAAGAGGGCCAGCACAAGTAAAAGCCGTCTCATAAAAACCTCGCTATCATCTCAAACACCGTCTGCATCAGCGGCAGGGCAATGTAAATCGCAATCACAGCCCCCGCAAGCTCCACAGCCCCGGCGATTGCCCCCTGTCCTGCGTCCCGACACACATCCGCCGAAAGTTTGGTGAGGATGGAAACCCCCACTGTCTGAAACACAGGCATAAGCAAAGCGGGGGAGAGCGCAGCGGCATGTTGCAACACCCGCGCAAAATCCAAAATGGTGGACGCAACTTGTACACCGATGAGCAAAATCAAAAGGGAAGCGGCAATTGCAAGCACAAGCCCAATCTCCGGCGCACCTTTCTGGAGCATCAAACTAAGTACAGACCCCACAATCCCCGCGATAGCAACCCGGATTACGATATCCACAACTAAAACCCAAACAGCCGGCGGATCAGTTCAAACAAATTATAAATCTCCTGCACCACAATGACCAGCACCACCACAAGCCCCGCTATGGTCGTCATCAGCGCCTGATCGTCCCGCCCGGCGCGGCTGAGCAGAGCGTTCAACACCGCCACCAAAATACCCACCGCCGCGATACGAAAAATCAGATCTACATCTATCATCGTTTGTCACCTCTTTTGTAGGGGCGAATTGCGTTCGCCCGTGGTTTTCCGCAGCGTGGTGTAGGGGCGGCTATAGCACTAGAAAAGTTACATTAGGTGGGAGAAAGCCTCCTTTTTCAAAGGAGGTGGCAGGCGAAGCCTGACGGAGGATTATTACACGCTGTGAATTGTTGAAAGGACAATCCTCAGTCAGCTACGCTGACAGCTCCTTTGAAAAAGGAGCCTTAAGGGCGCGGATGGCCAATGGCCGCCCCTACAAGGCACATCACAACAAAATCAACACCACAAATAACCCAACCGACAGCCCCAACACCGCGTGAACCTTCCCCTGCGTACGCCGCGCCTCTTCCGCTTTATCCAAATACCCCTCCAACCGCCGTTGGGTATAGGAGAGCACATGCCGCTGGTCTTCTATATCATAACGCCCCAGGGATTTCCCAAGGTCGGAGAGCGTCTGCGCTTCGTGTTCTAAAAGCGCAAGCTCCGATGTCTGTACAACTGCCTCACTCCAAATATAGGAAAACCGCTCCGTGCCGAGATTCCCCATCTCTTCCCTCAGCCGCAAAAAGAATTGATCCACAGGAGATGCAGTCTCCGCAGCAAGAAAATCAATCAATTCCGGCAGGGGGATCATGCGGTCACAAATCTCGCTTTTCATAGTCTCAAGCGCTGTAATGAGCGTCCGCAGTGTTCGCACACGCCGGCTCATGCGCCGCATGCTGGAAAGCCCAAACGTCCCCGTCGCCCCGATGACCAGCAGCGCCCCTATGAGCCGGAGCATAAATCCGCCCCAATCTCTTTCACCACATACGCCCGCCCGCTCCCGCCCCGGCTGATGACCACAAGCCGCTCAAAGAGCGCCTGCTCAAGCATTGCGCGGTATAAGGGTTTTTTAAGTAAATCATCCAAATCATAGCCATGCACAGTAGCAAACAAGGTCACCCCGCAAGAGGAAGCACGGGCTAGTGCAATGGTATCTTCTTCCGCCGTGATCTCATCCATGGCGATAATCTCCGGGTTCATGGTGCGGAGTAACATCATCACCGCCCGATCTTTCAAACAGCCCGCCAGCACATCCGTCCGCGAACCCACATCCATCTGGGGTATGCCGTCCTTTAAGGCCGCAATCTCCCCACGCTCATCCGCCACGCACACCCGCCGTCCGCCGTCGGATGCTTGGCGTATCATATCCCGCAAAACCGTCGTCTTCCCGCCCCCGGGCGGAGAGAGAACAAGGGTAGATTTAATTACACCCCGCTCTTTGATCTGGGGCAGAATGGCATCCGCCACCCCGCGAATCTCCTTTGTAATCCGAATGGCCACAGAGCCCAAGTGTAAAAACCCCGTCACATCCCCGTCTCGCACAGAAGCCTGTCCGCAGAGCCCTACACGAAAGCCGCCCTTTGCCGTTATGTATCCATGTTTCAAACTATCCCGCACCGTATGGATAGAGGCAAGGGACGCCACTTCCAACACTGCGGTAAGTTCTTTCGCTGTCACAGGCGTCCGCGCTATAGGGCGTTCACCCTCGGGCAAGAGCACCGTAGGCACATGCCCGATGCGAAGCCTGAACTCTTCCGCGTTGGCCTTGTCCATCTCGTCAATCAAGCGTGCCTGTCCGCGCAGATGATAGGGAAGCAACTCCACCGCCTCGTCATAGCGGCTAATGAGCCGTATTGTTTTGTCCATCACGTTCACCTCTTTTGTTATATGCTTGTCTCAGTGTATGCACGTCCCAAAGCAGGTATGACTTCCACAAAACAAAAAGCCCATCTCTCGGAAATTCACCGAAAGATGGGTGTCTATAAAATGTAGGGGCGACCGTCTCGGTCGCCCGTGCCCTTTAGGTCGTATGTATAAAAACCTTCAACCGATCAAATGTCTCTTGACTAATCACATGCTCAATCCGGCACGCGTCCTCAAAGGCAGTCTGCTCTGTCACCCCGATAGATTGAAGAAACTGGGTCAAAAGCATGTGCCGCTCATAAATATTCTCTGCAAGTGCAAGGCCGGATTCAGTCAGAGAAATCCCGCCGTCCTCGTCTATCGTAATATAGCCATTTTCCCGCAAAAGCTTCATGGCACGGCTCACGCTGGGCTTGGAAAACCCCAAATCCCGCGCAACATCAATAGAACGCACATGGCCTTGACGTTGCTGTAAGGTATAAATGGCCTCCAGATAATTCTCAGCCGATTCTTGTATTTTCATAGGAATGGTCTCCTTTCATGAATCTGATGAAAGGATATCACAATTCCGCGGATTCTTCAACGCCTCACTTCAAAAATCCGCCCAGCAGACTGGAAATACCAAACTCCTGCTGTCCCAGCAAGAAATACAGGAAGATAGCCGCGGCGATGACCAACACGATAAGCCAGTTATTTTCCAAGAAGTCCCCGCCGAATGGTAGATTAGAGAGAAATCCCCGAGGCGGCTCCGGCGCAAAATGAGGCTCAGGGGGCGGTGGTTCGGGATGGGGCGCAGGTCTCGCGTGGGATGCAAATCGGCCTCTGTATTCGTCCATAGGAATCGCCTCCGTTTCTTCTCTAAAGTTTATGCGAAAGAGAGGTAAATGGTGCGAGATGAAAGAAAAAGAGGCCGATATAAAATCAGCCTCTAGTCTATAGAGAGAAAGCCTCCTTTTCCAAAGGAGGTGGCAGGCGAAGCCTGACGGAGGATTGGTACAACCACCCCGGCACTTCGTGCCACCCCTCCAAGGAGGGGAATAAGGACAATCCTCAGTCAGCTTCGCTGACAGCTCCTTTGAAAAAGGAGCTAAGGTCAAATCCTACTTCTTAACCACAACCCCCGTGACCTCACCAAACAACGCCCCTGCATTGATCTCATCATAATCCACATGCATATACGTCGCATACTTGGGGCTCACACGGACGACAACCTCATCAAAGATAATCGCACGGTCGCCCTCTGTCTTGACTTGTACAATCTCCGTATCCGCAACACCGAACTTCTCCGCATCTTCCGGCGTGAAGTGGATGTGGCGTTTCGCAATAATCACGCCCTCCGTCAATTCCACTTTACCGGCAGGGCCGACCAATGTACATCCGGCAGAACCGGCAAGTTTTCCGCTTTCCCGAATCGGCGCGGACACGCCCAAAATCCGCGCGTCTGTGTAGCTGACTTCAACCTGCGTCTGTGGCCGCGTCGGCCCAAGAATCAGTACACCCTTGATTTCTCCCTTTGGACCAATTACATCCACGCGGCTGTTAGAAGCAAATTCGCCGGGCTGAGAGAGATATTTTTTCACCTCTAGCTCAAAACCTGCACCAAACAGTGTTTCCAAGTCTCCTTGGCTCAGGTGAATATGCCGTCCAGAGCCCTCAATGATAATTCTATTTTCTGCCATTTTCCCAAAACCTCCAAAATCATTAGTGAAATATCTATCAATTTACCACTTTTCTGCCGGAATAGCAAGAGAATTTCCCAGACCCATTTACAAAGTTCCGGCGATCCGATATAATATATACTCTTTGTATTCAAGTTAATCCATTACACGCAGGGGGCAAGGTTCATGAAAGGCGCATTCCACCAGATTTTAAGTCAGCTCAGAAAGAAGCGGCGGGTTAGTCAGCGCAAGGTTGCGTCTGATCTGTATATCTCGCAAGCCCTCTTATCACACTATGAAAACGGAATCCGCGAGCCGGGGCTCGATTTTGTAAACCGTGCCTGTGACTATTACGGCGTAACGGCGGATTTCCTCCTAGGCCGCAGCACGCAAGGCGGCTATTTAGAGGATGAATCCGATGACCGCACGCCGGACGCACGCGTATTGTGCAGATTATTCCAGACAGTAGGCGAGATGGAGAATGAAACCCTATCTATCAGCCTGACAAAGTGTTTTTCCACAACGGCATATCGCCTGCTCCGCCATATGGCGGCGGCAGACCCCGACATAGATGAGCAAGCGCTCAAAGTACCGGAAAACAGAGTGCCCATCGTCTCTGACCTTGCCTTTTATCAAAGTGAAATGCAGTTTTTAACTGCGCTTGAACAGCAGACAGACCCCCAAACCGCACAGAGGATCATTCCGGAGGGGCTAGAGACGCTCTTAAAAGCCTTGGACAATCAGCTCAATAAGCATCTGGAGGAAACACAATGACCCAGCAGGAGAGAACAAGAAACTTTTCCATTATTGCCCACATTGACCACGGCAAGAGTACACTAGCCGACAGGCTCTTAGAATTCTGCGGCGCGGTAGAGAGCCGGGATATGGAGAGCCAGTTATTAGATAATATGGATCTGGAAAAAGAGCGTGGCATTACCATCAAAGCCCGCGCAGTTCGCCTATCCTACAAAGCCAAAGACGGCGAGACCTATTTCCTAAACCTCATCGACACACCGGGACATGTAGACTTCAACTACGAAGTGTCCCGTTCCCTGGCTGCCTGCGAGGGTGCGATTCTGGTGGTTGATGCAGCCCAAGGCATAGAGGCGCAGACTTTGGCGAACACTTATCTCGCCCTAGATCATAATCTGGAAATCCTACCCGTGGTCAATAAAATCGACCTCCCGGCGGCTGATCCAAAGCGTGTGAAAACGGAGATCGAAGATGTAATCGGCATCCCCGCCATGGACGCGCCGGAGATATCGGCGAAAAAGGGAATCAACATCGAAAGCGTCGTGGAAGCCATCGTAAAAACCATCCCCGCCCCAAAAGGGGACAAGAACGCCCCGCTGCAAGCGCTGATTTTTGACAGTCAGTATGACAGCTATAAAGGCGTCATCGTCTATATCCGCGTTGTGGCGGGTGAGATCAGAAAAGACATGGATATCCGCATGATGGAAAGCGGTGCGGAGTATAAGATCGTCGATATCGGGCATCTCATGCCCATTGGCATGGAGTCCTGTGACAAGCTGCAAGCAGGGGACGTTGGCTACTTTACCGCCAGCATCAAGGTCGTCTCAGACACCCAAGTAGGTGACACTGTCACCAGCAAAGAACGCCCGGCGGAAACTGCGCTCCCCGGATATCGCCCCGTCCAGCCCATGGTTTTTTCCGGCCTATACACCACAGAGGGAGACCGTTACCCGGATTTGAGAGATGCACTGGAAAAGCTAAAGCTCAATGACGCCGCCCTCTCTTTCGAGCCGGAGAGTTCCATCGCCCTAGGTTTCGGCTTCCGCTGCGGATTCTTGGGACTGCTCCACATGGAGATCATCCAAGAACGCCTGGAGCGGGAGTTTGACCTAGACCTCATCGCAACAGCCCCCAGCGTTGTATACCGCATCACCACCACAGACGGCAAGGAGAGTATGGTGGATAACCCCTTAAACTTCCCGCCGGTGATGCAAATACAAAAAGCGGAAGAGCCTTTCGTCAAAGCAACCATCCTCTGCCCGACGGAATACGTGGGTAACATCATGGATCTCTGTCAAGACAGACGGGGCGAGTACAAAGACATGACCTATCTGGACGACACCCGCGTAGAGATGCACTATAATCTACCCCTAAACGAAATCATCTACGACTTTTTCGATGCCCTCAAATCCCGCAGCCGGGGCTATGCGTCTCTGGACTATGAGTTCTCAGAGTACCGCCCCAGTGATCTGGTAAAGCTGGACATCCTCCTCAACAATGAGGTAGTAGATGCCCTCAGCTTTATCGTCCACCGGGATAAAGCATACGCCCGTGGACGTAAGATTGTGGAAAAACTCAAAGAAAACATCCCGCGCCAACTCTTTGAAGTCCCCGTACAAGCAGCCATCGGCGGCAAAATCATCGCCCGCGAAACCATCCGCGCCATGCGGAAAGACGTACTCGCCAAATGCTACGGCGGCGACATTACCCGGAAGAAGAAGCTGCTCGAAAAGCAAAAAGAGGGTAAAAAACGCATGCGCAATCTGGGCAGCGTAGAAGTCCCGCAAGACGCATTCATGGCGGTGCTGAAATTGGATGAGTAGAATCGTAGGGGCGCACAATGTGCGCCCGTGGTTATGATTTCCACAGCACGATTGTAAACGCCATGTAGGGCGCGACGACCTCGGCGCGCCACATCCCTAGAGCATGAGCGGATATCGAAAAAACGGCGTACCGCATCCCAAAAATCGCACACACCTGTAGGGGCGACCGACCCGGTCGCCCGGGGTTTCAATTTTACAGACGATAAGGACACGGGCGATCGGGGTCGATCGTCCCCTACACATGACAGGAGGCACAACAAATGGCAAAACGACAATTCAAAGCAGAGAGCCAAAGACTGCTAGATCTCATGATCCACTCCATCTACACCCACAGAGAAATCTTCCTCCGCGAGATTATCTCCAACGCATCAGACGCCATGGACAAGCTCGCCTATACAGCACTGACAGACGACAAAGTCGGCCTAAACCGGGATGACTTTCAAATCACCGTCACCGTAGACAAAGAAGCCCGCACAATCTGCATCTCTGACAATGGCATTGGTATGACCAAAGAGGAACTATCAGACAACCTTGGTGTTATCGCAAGGAGCGGGTCAGGCACATTTAAAGCGGATATGGACGAGACCGAAGAACTCGACATCATCGGGCAATTCGGTGTCGGCTTTTACTCCGCTTTCATGGTGGCCGAACGTGTGACCGTCACCTCCCGCGCTTACGGACATGAGATCGCCCATCAGTGGGTGAGCACAGGTGCGGACGGGTATAGCATCACCGCCTGCGAGAAAGACACCGTGGGCACGGATGTATTAATTAAACTCCGCCCCGATAATGCCGAAGAAATCTATTCAGACTACTTAGAGACCGCCAAACTAAAAAGCATCATTAAAAAATACTCCGACTACATCCGTTACCCCATCGTGTTCGACGGTGAAACCATCAACAGCATGATCCCCATCTGGCAACGCCCCAAGAGCGAAACCCCGGACGAAGACTGCTACAGCTTCTACAAAGAAAAATTCCACGACTTTGAGAACCCCCTCGCTGTCCAACGTGTAAGCGCAGAGGGTACAGCAGTCAGCTACCGCGCCATGCTCTTTTATCCCGCCAAAGCGCCCTATAATTACTATACCCGCGACTTCCAAGCCGGACTATCCCTCTACACCGCAGGCGTTCTCATCATGGAACACTGCCCGGCACTCCTGCCGGAGCATTTCCGCTTTGTCCGCGGCGTAGTGGATTCATCCGACCTCTCCCTCAACATCTCCCGGGAGACTTTACAGCAAGACAGGCAAGTACGCACCATTGCGTCCAGCTTGGAGAAAAAGATCAAAGCAGAACTCGGCCGTCTGCGTGACCATGAGCCGGAAAAATATGAAACACTCTTTAAAAGCTTCGGACTACAGCTCAAATACGGCATTGTCCAAGACTTCGGCGCGAAAAAAGATATGCTTTCTGACCTCATCCTCTTCTACAGCGCAAAAGAGGAAAAGCTCATCAGCCTACAGACCTACGTAGACAACATGCCCGAAACCCAGGAATTCATCTACTATGCCTGCGGCGAAAGCGCAAACAAAATCGCAACCCGTCCGCAACTGGAAATCGTGCTGGATGCCGGCTTTGATATTCTCTATATGACAGACGAAGTGGATGAGTTTGTCGTCCAAATCCTCATGCAATACAGCGAAAAACCATTCAAATCCGTCTATGACGATGATCTGGGCATTACCGCCGAAGAGAAAAAAGAGGAGACGGAAAAGCTTCAAGCAGAGTATGAACCCCTGCTCAACTTCGTCCGTGAAACCCTAGGAGACAAAGTAAGCGCTGTCCGTTTGACCCATAAGTTAAAAAGCCACCCTGTCTGCCTCACAACCCAAGGCGGTATTTCCTTGGAGATGGAAAAACACTTTGCAAACATCGCCAAACAGCAGGGCGGCGAGCCCATGCGCGCAGAGCGTGTGCTGGAACTAAACCCGGCGCATCCGGCCTTTGAAAAGTTAAAAGCGGCCTATGAAACAGACAAGGAACTGGCGCAAAAGCTTGTCTTACTCCTCTACCAACAAGCCCTCATGTTCGCGGATTTACCCATAGAGAACATGGTAGAATATGCCGAACTCTTCTGGTCAGTGCTCAGTACCTGACGCGCTCCAAGGGTCAAAATGCGCCCCCGTGGATCGACCCGCACCGGCGGCCCTTCTAAGGGTTGTACCATATGTACCGAAATTCCGTATGCTTCCGCATAGCTGACGGCTCTATCCACTGAGCCTTCGGCTATGTTGTCATATAAGGCAATGAGACGAGCAGAGCCGGCTATCATTTCTCGTGTACGGCGGGGTTTACAGTCTTTGCTATAGTGATTTTGTAGAAAAAACACTTGGTCAGCACTGGCGAGGCAGTCAAAGTAAAGCTCCCGCCAGTGCTCCGGCCAATGATTCGCCTGTGTCTCACAAGGCAGATGACAGTGGAGCTCAATATGGGGGAACTGTGTGTCCCGAAGTTTTAGGATACGTTCCGCCGCCCAGATATCAGCGCCCATGTTCATACCAAGGCGGAAAATAAATATGTTATCATTAATGGCCTCCCGCAATTCCCGCTCGATGAGCTGTCCCATATGTATGCGATGGAGGGGGAGTGATTCCGGGCTCAGATAACGCGCTCCAAGGCAGACGATACTACATGCTGTGTTCTCAGTGTACATAGTTTCCTCCAGAATAGATATACAACTTTTCTTGTTTTACATGATACTGCGTCCCCATGGCGAATTTTGTAAAAACGCGGGGAAAACTTCAAAAATTAATCTGGAAATGACCGGAAAGGACGATATGGACAGTCGGAAATACGACCTAACCCAAGGAAATATCCTAAGCAGGCTACTCTTAGTGGCCTTGCCCCTCATGGGCACACAGCTCATGACCATGGCCTATAATTTGACCGACATGTTCTGGCTCGGCCGCATCGGACGTGACGCAGTGGCCGCAACCGGAACAGCCGGCATGTATATCTGGCTCTCCATTGCCTTTATGCACATTGGGCGCATGGGGGCGGAAATCGGGGTAAGCCAATACATAGGAAAAGGCGACCGTTTGGGTGCGCGAAGCTTTTCACAAAATGCAATATTTTTGGCAGCCCTTTGCGGCATCGGATATGCGCTCTTCATCATTGGCTTGCGCTATCCCTTGATTGGGTTTTTTAACATCTATGAAACGGCAGTGGCCGAGGGTGCAAAACTCTATCTCAAGGTAGTCGCATTCGGGATGCCCTTTGCATTCGTGAACGATGCCGTGTCCGGCACGTTCAATGGCTCAGGTAATAGCCGTGTACCCTTTATCATCAACGGAGCAGCCCTCGCCATTAACATGATCTTAAGTCCGCTTTTTATCTTTGTGTTGGATATGGGCATAGCAGGGGCAGCTCTTGCCACCGTGATTGCACAGAGTTTAGCCATGACCGCAAGTCTCATCACCCTGCGTTTTTCCTCCATTCGCCCCTTTGACGACATGCGTCTCATCCACAAGCCGGATCTCATCAGAATCAAACAAATCTTCCGCTGGGTCGCACCCATCACCACAGAATCGGCGGCCTTTACCTTCCTCTCTATGTTCGTCGCCCGCTTCATTGCGGCCTTTGGTGCAGACGCCATCGCAGTACAGCGGATCGGAATTCAAATTGAGAGCATCTCCTGGCTGATCGCCGGTGGGTTCGGCAGCGCACTCACCGCCTTCATCGGACAAAACTACGGCCGGGGTTGCTATGACCGCATCCGCAAAGGCGCAATCTTAGGTATGCGCACCATGATCCTATGGGGAATCGTGGCAACAGCGATCCCGCTCATCTTTGGACGGCAATTGTTCTGGATATTCATCCAAGACGAAGCCGTTGTAGAAGAGGGCATCCGCTTCCTGCGGATTCTCAGCGTGAGCCAAGTTCTAATCTGCCTCGAGTTTTGGGCAGTGGGTGTGTTTCGGGGTCTGGGGAAGACCATCCCGCCGTCGATTACGACCATCACAGGCAATGCCTTGCGTATCCCGCTGAGTTGGTTTCTCAGCCAAACAGCCCTCGGTCTTGCCGGTCTCTGGTGGGGACTTGCAATTGGGGCATGTCTAAGGGGGATCACCCTGACGATCTGGTATCACGTCCATGCCCGAAAGTTTCCAAAAGAGAAAGAGACGGTTACTACCTAGGTGCGAGTAGTAGTTATCTGTTCGGAGGTGACTAGCTATTAGAAGTCAAGCTTTTTTTGGAAGGATTTTCATAAGCCAAAAGTGGACACAGCAAAGCAAGCCCCTAACGGAGCGGATTTTTTGAAGCATAGCCTATCTCAGTTTT
>Ga0131853_10005795_pt1 | contig 22346 bp, 22 predicted proteins | sample TergutLab28metaG_FD_92764 | JGI IMG/M metagenome (GOLD analysis project Ga0131853, IMG submission 92764) | Labiotermes labralis P1 segment gut microbial communities from Petit-Saut dam, French Guiana - Lab288 P1 (version 2) (version 2) | ecosystem: Host-associated > Arthropoda: Insects >... | reverse complement strand
TTTCATTAAAAGGGTTGTGATAAGTTATGTTCTTATATTTCAAGCTTAATACAAATGCAATAAAATCACTCTTATTGTCTGTTGCTATAGTATTTCTAGCTTTTATAACTGCATGTATACCTTACAGCCAGGCAGACTCATTACCCGTACCTACATTCCCACTCAGTGAAGTTGAAATTGTCAACGCTCTAAATGAATCTGGACTATTATGGACGGTAGGAGAATTAAGAGAAGAACCAGTAGTTGGAAACGTACAGGTTTCTAACTTTAGGCTTTATAAGGACACTGCAATGATTGGATATATCAGAAGCACTTTGATAGATGAAGAGCGCTCTATCCATATTGCTTTTTTAAACTATTCACGTGGAGCTCTTTTGGGTAGATACGAAATGCCTATTGCGATTTACACCCCCTCAAAAGAATACTGGGAAAATATCATTGTTTTTATAACACTTCTGTTTGGTGGTTTTGATAGTTCACATCAAATTTTTCATCACTTTAGCAATGAAATCGATACCGTAACAAGATACTCTACCGACTATAGCTCTGAATATTTTGCTCCCCGTTTTGATGAACATGCGTGGTGGGAGAGGTTGATTAATGGAGTATATTTGCGAATATGGATAGTACGCCCTGTTAACAGACAGAATGAATATTTTTCTGATATTCTTATGATTAGTGACACTAGTTTGGATTGGGTTGTGGATAGAGTGACTCTATTAGAGTAATCCTGTGGTACATTACAGTATTATCAGAAGCCACCCTAAAGGCAAGCGTAAGGCTAAATAATAAAGTAAACAACAAACGAGCCTATCCAAAAGGATGGGCTTGCTTCATGTAAAACGAACTTAACCCTAGTGTACTCCTACCTCAACCCAATAAAACCAGCCTGCAACCCAAACTTCCCACCGCTGCATCTGGCAGAATAAAACAAATTAGGATTACACTTTGTACACCAATCCGACACTTCTATGTTTTTTTCAAGCACTCCAGCATCAATCAAAAGTGCCTTGTTAATTGACTTAATATCGCCGTGAGGTTTGCTTTCGGGCTTTATTGCAAAAAATCTATTTATACCTTCCCCATATTCGACAACAAATTTTTCCATAACATCAAAACCAACTTCAAAACAGCATTGCCCAATTGCCGGGCCAATTGCCACATTGATATCCTCAGGGGCGGCCCCGTATACATCCGACATACGTTTCACAGTCTTAGAACCAATGTTTGCCAATGTCCCCCGCCAACCAGAGTGTGCAGCACCAATGGATTGGGTTTTTGAATCATATAGTAGTATCGGTACACAATCCGCTGTTCGTACGGAAAGCAGCAAGCCTTTTATATTGGTAACAAGGGCGTCGGCTGTTTCACATATCCGGTTAAAACCAAATGGATTGCTTCGGTTACTCTCAACTACGCTCTCGTCCACTACAACTACATTACCCGTATGCCCTTGATGCGAGACTACCAAGCTGTTAAATTCGAACCCCTGGGAAGACATGATAATCCTATAGTTTCCTTCTGCGTTTCCATAGTCCTCTTCCCCGGGGGAGAACCTAAGGGATAAGTTCATGCTTTGCAAATATTCGGTTTCAGGTGTTTGCCCGCTAACCCCGCCATTCCTTGTGGAAAATATTGCGGATACTTTAGGCGAATGTATGTTGTCGGCGGTTATATACTGCAGCTTGGGAAAGCGTGTGTCGTTTATAAGTGTCATTTGTATCCCTCTCTGGTAGATTTTTTTAACAGTACTTTTGGCGGCACAAAATGATGGCTATACTACATTCCGTAGCTATGCGCCCGCAATTAAACCGCTATTGGTTGTACCGCAGCGATCTAATTGTATTCAATATTAAGTATTCATTATCTGTGAAAAGCCCTCTATTTCCACCGTGACGGAAATAGATATCCAAAATACCCCGCTCGCAATGAATCCAAACTAACCCTCTGTAATCCTCTGCCATGTATCCGATATATCCATCATCGAATTGAAACGGCTCTTGATTGTAAAACTCATCTAAAATCATAGAGGGGAGCGAAATCGGAGATTCGTGTATGCTTAGCTCTATGAGACCGCCAACGCCTTCGCCATAAATTAAGAGGCGGCTAAATGGCTCAGTACCCGGAGCCGGAATATGCTCATAGCTTTGCCATGTAGAAGGGATAGAAATGCTAATTCCACCGCCTAATTCCGCCGTTATCGTTACCCAATCGCCGACATAGTGATCCAATGCTTCCTCTGGGGGCAGTGTTTCAACTTCAACCGGCAGTGATATTTCTTCTGATACTACTGTTCCCACCTCTGCTTGGGGTAACACTTCATCTAAAGAAGGTGCTCCACCACAAGCGGCAAGCGATATAGCTAACAAAATCATTGCAACAAAAATTAGCGCTATTTTTTTCATTATTTGGTCACCACTCAAATTATAGATTTTATCCTTAACAATACTCAAAAAACTCCAGACGCTCCCCGTCAGGCCCTTCGAAGAAAACATTTTTGACACCGCCAAGAATAGGGACTTCGTTTATTTGTGTCGCATCGATATCAATACCGTTTGCTTTTGCATTTTCGATTGCGGCTTTGATATTATCCACCACCATAGCAACATGATCCACAACCCCGGCAGTACGCGCAGGCTGGTCTTTTTGCTCGACCAGTTCTATCAGGCAATTTCCCGCGCTCAAAAACGCCAGCCGAATATGTATTTCCTCAATCTTGTCAAGCGTAAACCCTAGCCGCTTGTAAAAGTCAATGGACTTATCCATGTCATCCACAAATATCCCAATGTGTGCCAGCCCTGTAATTTTGCCCTCTTTCATAAAATATTCCTCCTATTCGCCCGCTGCGAGTGTTTTTTTATTTAGGGTGTGTTCGAAAATTCGGCACAAGCGAATTATCGAAACACCCCAGATATATCACGAATATTAGCCTCCGTTATTTCAACAGGCCACATTCCATCGTATTCTCTTGGTTGACCAAATACTGTTTTAAGCACGCTGTAAAAGTCTTCTTCCGAAACAAATACATAACCAAATTGTGCAAAGTGCGCATAGCAGCATTCTGCACATCTCCATCGCCAAAATGTATCCGGATACTCGGCCTCGGCAACATCAAGTCCTCTTACAAAGTACAGAGAGTAGTCGTACCCGCCTTGCCATGGTGTAGAGTCCCGCCGGGCAGAAACTGTGGCATCTAGGCTGCGCCCTTGCTTTGTAACCCATGCGTAGCTATCATGGCCACTTTCTCTACTGGTTAAAATAATCCCTCGCGCATTGCTTGGCGGCGAATAAATAGAAAACCCACGCCCACCAAATCTACGATTTATCTCAAGCGGCACAACTTGACCATCCTCAAATGCATACGCGGTATAAACAAAGAAGAACCCACCGGAGCCGCACTCCCAAATAATCAGTTCTGGCACGCCGCTATGGTCAAAGTCGTGCAAGCTAAACCGCCCGCCATTTTCCGCCATTACATACGCCGCATACTCCCCTATTTCTCGCCCGGCATAGTGCATAAGCACTTCTGCGTATGCTTGTAGCCACGGTGATGTAAAAACCAAAGGTTCGTCCTGTACAACTTCAATTATCCTTACAAATATAAAAGAACGACCTTCATAACTACCTAAATTAATATCGCCTATTCGTACAGTGATGTTTTCAAGTATCACATTCTCCAACGATTCCAACTGCAGCAGTTCTAAAAGCTGTGATTCTTCGTTTTCTATAAAAAGCGACGCGTTTTGGTACCCGCTACCCGCTAAATCCGGAATCGTATCAAGATACTGCGCATGCGGAGTAAAATTGTAGAAAGATGGAGCAAACAAATCACCCGAAATAACCAACTCGCCGGAAAAAAATGTACCTATGTTTCCTACAACCATTGTACCATCGCTATTCAAAATACCAAAACCATCGATACGCTCCAATGTAAGCCCCAGAAATTCTTCACCTACTCTTAGCTCTCGAGGTTCCAAGGTGTTACTTGCGTTTGTAACCAACTCATACTCGACATAAAACGGCTCGGCAAAATTCCACCATTGCAAGTCGTCGTCATAAGCTCGGTCTCCATGCTCTGTGGTTTGTTCCAGAGCTTCCGCTTCATACTGCAATGCTTCTGCCAGTGGCAGCTTATAATCATCAGGAGAGTTTGCGCTTTCACATCCTACAAACAGTAAAAGGAGAATACCCAGCAAAACAAATAACTTCATGACTAACCTCCTATGGGTTAAGTACAAATGCTTGCATTATATAGCGGTTTAACCTTAAATGTGCTAAATTACTATATAGCACAAACCGCTAAACTCCAAAAAGTATTTCAATGCACCCCAGATCAAAGATTAAACTTACTTCATTCACACTTGTTTTCTCATTTTAGCAAAAAGGGTCTCCCAAACACGGGAGACCCTTTCAATTGTAAATATCAAAAAACTACTTTGTAATTTTTACAACAGAACCAGCACCAACTGTACGGCCACCTTCGCGGATAGCGAAACGTGAGCCTTCTTCCATAGCGATTGGTGTAATAAGTTCAACTGTCATTTCAACGTGGTCGCCCGGTGTACACATTTCAACGCCGTCAGGCAGTTTGATAACGCCTGTTACGTCTGTTGTACGGAAGTAAAACTGTGGGCGATAGTCGTTGAAGAAAGGCTTATGACGGCCACCTTCGTCTTTTGAAAGAACGTATACTTGAGCTTGGAAAACTGTGTGAGCAGATACAGTACCCGGCTTTGCCAAAACTTGGCCGCGCTCGATTTCTGTACGCTGTACACCGCGAAGTAGCAAACCAGCGTTGTCACCAGCTTCTGCCATGTCAAGCAGTTTGTGGAACATTTCGATACCGGTAACTACAACTTTGCGCTTTTCTTCTGTTAGGCCGATAACTTCAACTTCGTCCTGAACTTTCAAAGTACCACGCTCTACACGGCCGGTAACAACTGTACCACGGCCTGTGATGGAGAATACGTCTTCAACAGGCATAAGGAAAGGCTTTTCCGCGTCACGCTCAGGTGTTGGCATAAACTCTTCAAGCTGCTCAAACAGTTCAACAATTTTGTCGCCCCATGCGCCGCTGGTGTCATTCAATGCTTGTAGCGCAGAACCGCGGATGATTGGTGTATCGTCACCTGGGAACTCATACTTGTCCAACAACTCGCGAATTTCCATATCTACTAGATCAAGAATTTCTTCGTCGTCTACAGCGTCACATTTGTTCATGAAAACAACGATTTTAGGAACGTTTACTTGGCGAGCAAGAAGAACGTGCTCACTTGTTTGGCTCATAACGCCGTCTGTTGCGGATACTACAAGGATAGCACCGTCCATTTGCGCGGCACCTGTGATCATGTTTTTAACATAGTCGGCATGGCCTGGGCAGTCTACGTGAGCGTAGTGACGGCTTGGTGTTTCGTATTCTACGTGTGTTGTAGAAATTGTGATACCACGTGCTTTTTCTTCAGGTGCTTTGTCGATTTTATCAAAATCTACAGCAGAGCTGATATTGTAGCGGTCTGACAATGTTTTGGTTATAGCCGCTGTTAGAGTGGTTTTACCATGGTCTACGTGACCTATGGTACCGATGTTTACGTGGGGTTTTGTACGTTCGAATTTTGCTTTACCCATGGGATTTTGTCCTCCTCATAATTTGTAGTTACAGTATAGCAATTTTAGCAAATTTTGCAAGTAGTTTTGTGCGATTACTCGCCTTTATTCCCGGAAGTAAGTTTCTCCTGTACGCTCTTTGGTACAGGGTCGTAATGGTCGACTTCCATGGTATACGTGCCGCGGCCTTGGGTTTTGGAGCGCAAATCTGTTGCGTAGCCAAACATTTCAGCCAGCGGTACGAAGGACTTTACAATTTGGGCATTGCCCTTTGCTTCCATACCTTCAATTTTACCGCGGCGGCTGTTGATATCGCCAATTACATCGCCCATATACTCCTCGGGAACAGTTACTTCTACTTTCATGATAGGCTCAAGCAGTGCCGGGTCGGATTTGCGCATTGCTTCTTTAAATGCCATACTACCTGCGATTTTAAACGCCATTTCAGACGAGTCAACATCATGGTAGCTGCCATCGTATAATGTTGCGCGTATACCCAATACAGGGAAACCTGCAATTTGACCGGACTGCATTGCCTCTTGGATACCGTTGCGGATTGCGGGGATATATTCTTTAGGAACAACACCACCCACGATTTTGTCTACAAACTCGTATACATTTTCCTTATCGTTGGCATCCATTGGTTCAAATAGGATTTTACAATGTCCATATTGCCCGCGTCCGCCGGATTGACGAACATATTTGCCTTCCACGTCGGCTGCTTTGCGGAATGTTTCGCGATATGCAACTTGTGGTTTGCCCACATTTGCTTCTACCTTGAATTCACGCAGCAGACGGTCTACGATAATTTCCAGATGAAGCTCGCCCATGCCGGAAATAATTGTTTGACCGCTATCCTCGTCGGTGTACGTGCGGAAAGTCGGGTCTTCTTCGGATAATTTTGACAGTGCCAAGCCTAGTTTATCGCGGCCGGCCTTTGTTTTTGGTTCAATTGCCTGAGAAATTACAGGCTCGGGGAAATTCATGGATTCGAGAATTACTTCGTGTTTCTCGTCACACAATGTGTCACCTGTTGTGGTAAATTTTAGCCCAACCACAGCAGCGATATCACCCGCGTAAATTCTATCCACATCTTCCCGGTCGTTGGCGTGCATTAGCAATATGCGTCCCATGCGTTCCTTTTTGCCTTTGATCGTGTTGTATACATACGAACCCGCCTCAAGACTACCGGAATACACACGGAAGAATGCCAGCTTGCCAACATATGGGTCATTCATTATTTTGAAAGCCAAAGCAGCAAAAGGCTCTTTGTCACAGGACTTGCGCTCTGTAGGCTCTTCTGTATCAGGTAAAATACCTTTGATTGGCGGAATGTCTACAGGTGCGGGCAGATAATCTATTACGCCGTCCAAAACTTTTTGTACGCCTTTTTTCTTATATGCCGAGCCACAAAATACGGGAATGATGCTGGTTGCGATACACGCGTTGCGGAGAGCCTTCTTTAGCGTAGGAACGTCAAGTTCCTCACCGCCGAGATATGCTTCCATTAGTTCGTCGTCACTTTCAGCGATTGCCTCTACCATTTTTTCGCGAAGTTCTTCAGCTTGCGCAAGCAAATGTTCGGGGATTTCGCCTTCGATAATTTTTTCGCCGTGCTCGCCTTCGTAGGTGTAAGCCTTCATCACGAAAAGGTCGATTTGGCCTTTAAAATCGCTTTCTGCACCAATAGGCAACTGAACAGGTATAGCGTTATGACCCAGGCGGTCTTTTATCATTTCGACTACATTCAAAAAGTCCGCACCCAGGATATCCATTTTGTTTACATAGGCAATACGCGGTACATTGTATTTATCTGCTTGACGCCAAACGGTTTCGGATTGTGGCTCTACGCCGCTTTTTGCGCAAAACACACCGACAGCTCCGTCAAGTACACGCAAGCTACGCTCTACTTCTACAGTAAAGTCTACGTGACCTGGGGTATCGATAATATTTACGCGATGGCCGTCCCATTGGGCTGTTGTTGCCGCAGAGGTTATGGTTATACCACGCTCTTGCTCTTGTTCCATCCAGTCCATAGTGGCTGTACCGTCGTGGGTGTCACCAATTTTGTAGTTACGGCCTGTATAAAACAGGATACGCTCTGTCAAAGTGGTTTTACCAGCGTCGATATGCGCCATAATGCCGATGTTTCTTGTTTTTTCTAGCGGAAATGCTCTCACTTCAATGTTCCTCCATCAAAATAGGGCCGCGCTGGGCTAAAGCCCGCTACATACCCCAAGCCCCGCCGCTACACCGGGAGTAAATCCCAGCTCCGCTTCCTTAGGGAAGCGGCAGAGCCGCTTTTTTACTAACTCGCCATCTTGTAAGCGAGCTTACTACCACTTATAGTGTGAAAATGCCTTGTTGGCGTCTGCCATTCTGTGCATTTCTTCTTTTCTGCGAACCGCGCCGCCGGTGTTGTTTGACGCATCCAGCAGTTCGTTTGCCAAACGGTCTATCATGTTCTTTTCGCTGCGTGTTCTGGCGAATGTCACCATCCAACGCAACGCCAGTGTTTGACGACGGTCTGGTCTGATGTCTATGGGTACTTGGTAAGTTGCACCACCCACACGACGCGCTTTAACTTCCAGCGCAGGCATGATATTGTTTAGTGCTTCTTCGAAAACTTCCATTGCAGGCGTACCTTTTTTAGCGGCTGCTTTCTCAAATGCACCGTAGACAATTTTTTGCGCAACGCCTTTTTTACCATCTAGCATTATGCCGTTTATTAGCTTTGTCACTACTTTACTTCCGTAAAGCGGATCGGGCAAAACGGATCTTTTTGGTACATGTCCTTTTCTTGGCACGAGACTTCCCTCCTTAACTATTGAGATTAGATCATCGGTACTCGTGTTTGACACGTATCGCGCCTGTATATTCTATCTATATACACAGCGCATTAGTGCGACTGATACTATGCTTTCTTTGGCTTTTTGGCTCCGTACTTGGAGCGAGCTTGCCTGCGATTTGCTACACCGGCAGTATCCAGTGTACCGCGCACGATGTGATAACGCACACCTGGTACGTCACGCACCCTCCCGCCGCGCATAAGCACGACGCTATGCTCTTGTAGGTTGTGGCCTTCGCCCGGGATATAACACGTTGCTTCCATTTGATTGGATAGGCGTACACGGGCTATTTTCCTTAGTGCGGAATTAGGCTTTTTTGGTGTGTCGGTAAACACACGGGTACATACACCACGCTTTTGCGGAGAACTTCTTTCTGTTCTCTTGTCCTTGATGGTGTTTAGACCTCTTTGCAGGGCCGGGGATTTTGATTTTGTTGTTTTGGACTTGCGGCCTTGCTTTACCAGTTGGTTAAACGTAAGCATTTTTCACCTCCTTCGTTTTTGAAATATTTATATACATAATAAAAGCGGGCAGTAGCCCACTATTACCAAACGCAACAATTGTAGCATTTGTTGTTAGCAAAGTCAACAAATTTCTAAGAAAATGTGTTAAAATCGAGGAACCTTTTTTATTTCCCGGCGTTTTACAAAACAAAGGAGGTTGTACCAATGCGTAAAATAATTGCATGTACGGTTTTTTCTGTTTTTGTTTTTGGGGCATTTACTACAGCTCAAGCCGAAGAACTGCGCCAATTAAGCCAGACATACACCATAAACATAGAAGTGGATTGCATAGAAACCGCTGTAGAAATTGTTCGAAACTTGCCGGGGCATAATCTTGACTCGTCTGCTTTTTTTGACTCTTGGCGCACAGGAGCAGATTTTAGACGAAGAGTACCCGCAGAGACATTTCGCGATGTGCAGGAAACTTTGCGAGAGTTGGGCGATGTAACTTTTGAATCGGAAGTTGCGTCTCATCTTGGAGCACAAATTTTTGACACGGAAGTTAGAATTACCGCGCTTTCGCAGGAAATAGACCGCTTAACGGAAATGATGGTTGCAAGCGACACCCTTGAGGTACTTATTGCGGTAAACGATCGGCTTACGCATGTATCATGGGAGCGGGACAGTCTTATTGGGCGGCGAAATGTATTGCTTACAGAAAGCGTAGGGCCGATAATTCATATTCCATTGATAGAATTATTGGAATGGGTGCCGCCAGAGCCGCAGGGTTTCTGGGAACGGGTGACAGCGGCATTTGGACGGTCGGTAACCAATTCGCGCGTTGGATTTGAAAATTTTATTGTGTTTATAGCAAGTACGATATTGGCGTTTGTTTTATGGACGGCGATACTGGGGGCAGTCGGGTTTGGCACTTGGCGGGTTGCAAAGCGTAAGTTAAAACGTATGAAAGCTAAGCCGCTGCATTTTGAGAAAAACAACGAGAAGGAGGATAACGCACAATGAGAAAATGTTTGATATTAATCGCGTTGCTGCTGTTGGCAATAACTGCTTGCAGCAGAGGCGCAGACGAACTCAATTTTGCACCCGCTGTACCCGCGCCAGCATCTGCACCAATGGCACAAGCGGACTCCTTTCATTTTATGGGGTCGTACGGAGGCGGAGCGCAAGCACCTGTTTATGCTAGACAGGTGGCTATGGCCGTTGATAGGGCGGAAACAACATCAGACAATTATTTTGTCGAATACGAATCCACTATTGCCGAACAACAGAGGGTAAGGCATATAATCCAAACCGCTTGGGTAGAACTTGAAAGCGAATACTTCGACGACGCGGTTGCAGACCTGCGGCAAATTGTCGAATCTGCGGGAGGTTTTATAGAAGCCGAACGAACCGAACGCCGCCACCGCCGTGTATTTACAATAACCCTACGCGTACCGGCCGCAAACTTCGAGTACTCTTTATGGCGCGCAGAAGCATCCGCAACAGTGCGAAGCACAAACCAGCACGCGGAAGACGTAACAAGTCAGTTCTACGATACGACAAGCCGTTTAGAAACCCGCCGTATAGAGGAAGACCGCCTGCTGGCCTTAATAGAGGATGCCGAAAATGTCCACGACATACTTGAGCTTGAACGCCGCCTAAGCAACACCCGTTTACAAATAGAAACCTATGCCGCAAGGCTTAATAACTTGGCGGGACAAATTGCGTATTCAACCATTTTTGTCACGTTGCATGATACAGGAGAAATTCCAATGCCTGCTATAGAAGGGCCGGGTTTGTGGGAGCGTATTGGTAATGCGTTTGGTGGTAGTGTAACCGCTACGGGGCATGGTATTCAAAATTTTGTAATTTTTATGGCGGGGGCTACTATTCCGTTTGTGTTTTGGGGTGTTATAATTTTTATAACAGTTAAAATCGGACTTAGGTTGCGTCGTAAGTTTAAGCGGAAAAAAGCAGCCACTAGAGTTGTACCAAAATGAAAAAGGGCGATCGAAAATATTTCGGTACAACTCTAACGCAAAGTAAAAGAAAACGGCTGCCGATTATTGTAGCCGTTTTCTTCATGCTTATTTTGCTTGCACCCATGCTGCCAACGGTTATCATCTACAATTACACCTTTGGCAGGCGCGCAGAAAGCCCTGCGCATAGGGTTTTTCTTACATATCGTGATGTTGCCGGACTTGACAGGCGCGTGGTTGTTTTCCCGTCGGGAGATAATTTTTTGATGGGCTACGTTTTTGGCGAAGACAATTACAAAGGGCTTGTTGTTATCGCCCACAGTTTTGGCGACGGCGCGGAAGGCTATTTTAACGTAGTGCAATATTTTGTAGAGCGCGGCTGGCGTGTTTTTACATACGACAAAACAGGCAGCCACAACAGCAGCGGCGATAGTACAGTAGGTCTTGTGCAATCGATGCTTGATCTTGACGCGGCACTTCATTTTATAGCCGCGCAAGAATGGGAGCTGCCTATTATGCTTTTCGGTCATAGCTGGGGTGGGTTTGCCTCAACGGCTGTGTTAAATTTTGACCACGAGATAAATGCAGTTGTAAGCCTTGCCGGGTATAACAGGCCTGTGCAAGTGCTGCAAGATACTTCTGAGCGCGTAATTGGACGGGCAGGAGTTTTAACACATCCTTATTTGTGGGCGCATCAGCGGCTTTTATTTGGTAGGAACGCAAGCTTAACTGCTGTAAGCGGGATAAATAGCGGGGATGTTCCTGTAAAGATAATCCATGGCACAGCGGATTGGCTGATTAGATATGACAGTGCGGGGATAATCAATTACAGGTATGATATTACCAATCCAAATGTTGTGTTTGTGACCCACCACCTGCCGCATCATAATAGTCACATGAATTTGCTTATGACGGAAGATGCGTCTGCATATGCCACGGAGCTGAACGCGCGCTTTGCGGAATTATTTTACCGCTACGCACATGAACAAAACGGAGAAGCCTGTATATTTATGTCTGTGTATTTTCATCATGTGCACATGCTTACAAACAGAAATTTAAACAGATGTTTTTGCTCTCAAATATACACAGGGTACATTCCCACAGATACATTGTCGGATTTTTATGCTGCGATAGACCGCCACAGGTTGAGTGCGCTAAACATTCCGTTAATGGATGATATAAATGCATTTTTTCTACAGACGTTGAGTGAGCAACCGGAGATGGCACCTTACATACAGGATTACAACAATATGTATGCTAACACAGAACCAAGCTATCCAAGTTACAACTATTTTATCTATGAAGAATACCCACCATTCGAAACCATCTTTACCGCAGAACCCCTACCCTACCATATAATCCGTCAAATTTCTGGCAGCTCTTTCCACTCAAACCCGCATTTCGAATACTGTCATTTGTCTTACCTGACCATAACCCACGTCGATTTTTATGGAAAAAGCCGCCACGGAAACATAATTGTGGCGGCCTACATAGCCGAAGAAGTGCTGGAGATATTTAGGGAAATATACGAAGGCGGGTTCCCACTAGCCGGAATGCGCTTGATCGATTACTATTACGCGTACGACTACTATTCCATGGCGGCAAACAACAGCGTCGGGTTTAATTTTAGATACATAGCAGGTACCCAAACTCTGTCTCGACACGCTTGGGGCATGGCCATTGACATTAACCCAATACAAAACCCGTTTATTCGTGGAGACGTTGTCCTGCCTGCCGCAGGGCGGGTATATTTGGATCGTACTTACGTACGCCCGGGGATGGTAGTCCCCGGAGATGTTGTGTATAACGCGTTTACAAGCCGCGGCTGGATATGGGGCGGGCATTGGTCGGTGCCTGTTGATCTGCATCATTTTGAGCGGAGGCTGCCCTAATCTATTAGGGTGTGGTAATCGAACGCAGTTGTTCCATGTCAAAATTGCGAAAACACTTAAATTGATTTACGGCAGTCTAATTTCCGTCAAATTTGTGTATAATCGCCCAAATTAGGATACAGTGTAAGCGATTCAAGTTTACACCTTTATTCGCACAGTGCTATAATCATGATCAATAAAACATGAGGAGTGATTTAATGTACCGGGTAAAGAGACAGGATGACCTTGAAAAAAACTATGAACTTATGGTGTATATGTCAAAACGGGTATTAGATGATGACAAAGATGTAATAGCCAGCCTTGCCAACATATCCGCGGTAATTAATGGATATATGGACAAAATAAACTGGGTAGGATTTTACATTATGAAAAATGGTGAGCTTGTACTCGGGCCATTTCAGGGCTTGCCCGCTTGTATTAGGATAGCAGTTGGCAAGGGTGTATGTGGTACGGCTGTTGCCGAACGAAAAACTCAAGTTGTTGACGATGTAGAAAAATTCCCCGGACATATAGCTTGCGACTCCGCAAGCAAGTCGGAAATAGTAATTCCTATTGTTATAAATGGCGAAGTATTTGGCGTTTTGGATGTAGACAGCCCGGAGCTTAGCCGTTTTGGAGAGCTAGAATGTAAATACTTATCAGAAATATGTACTCTTGTGGAAAATCAACTAGAGTTGTCTTAGGAGCTTTAGACTCCTTTGAGTAACCATGCGTACCGGCTAATGGTTATAGAAAAACGGAATTATCCCCTCACGTACGGAATATTAAAATGATTGCTGTAGGGGCGGCGCGGGAAACGTTCGACTTCGCTCACTGCGCCTCGTCGATTATTAATCGCCCGCAGAGACCAACATATGCAATAACATACGTGAAGGGATAGTTCCGAATCATAAAATAGCACTATTGTGTGTTATGTTTACTTATTTAGTCACCCATCATGTCGGCAATGGCTTTTGTCGCGTGAACAGTCCCCGGTGGATGATGTGGTGGCGCGTAAATGGTATAAAACTTGAGCGGAGTGTTACCGATATTCGTGATATTATGCCATGTTCCCGCAGGCACAAAAATTGCAAAATCTTCGAATACCGTTTGTCTGAAATTTAAATTGTTCCGTGTTGACCCCATTTGCACAATGCCCTGCCCCTGTTCTATGCGGAAGAACTGGTCGTTATCTGGGTGAATTTCCAGCCCAACTTCGCCCCCTGGTGGGATGCTCATTACGGTCATTTGCATGTTTCTACCCGTCCACAACGTTGTGCGGTAATTGTTGTTCCCCAAAGTGGCGCGGTTAATATCCAACACATATGGGCGCATTCCGTGGTCTATAGGATGAGGTGGTGGCGGCGGAACGGGCGGACGCGGTGGAACCGGAGGATGCGGCGGACGTGGCGGATGCGGACGTGGTGGATGCGGCGGATGTGGTGGATGCGGGCGCGGCGGATGTGGTGGATGCGGGCGCGGCGGATGCGGCGGATGTGGATGAGGCGGGCGCGGCGGATGTGGTGGATGCGGGCGCGGCGGATGCGGCGGATGTGGATGAGGCGGGCGCGGCGGACAAAACATACCCGAACAAGGTTGGTTCGGGCTTCTTCTTAAACGGCGAGATGTTCTTTGCATAAAAATCATGCCTCCTACTGATGAATATATACCATCATATGAGGCATGACCGTTTTTGGGGACAATATCAATTTGGAATTAGTAAAGGTTTATATTTTCTTGCTTGTTCTAATTTAGCAATATCTAGGGTGTGTTCGATAATTCGCTTGTGCCGAATTATCGAACACACCCTAAATAGACTCATAACGAAACAAGGCTTATATTTTATTTCCGCCGGGCCAATAAATACACAGTTACTGCAACATCGACCCGCAATATTCACATTCGGAAATTTTACCAACCACCGTCTTATTATTCGCACCGCAACTACCACAGACAAGCAACCTCTCTTGCCCTATAATTAATCCATCCGCGCGCGGTTCGGCAACTCTTGCCATAACAACTGACCGCAACCCAATATTAATAAACATCCCGGTCAAATAACCGCGGTTAATCATTTTTTGCAAATCTTCTACGGCGGTAGCATAAGGCACACCAACCGCAGCAGCAATATTGTCTATAGAAGTCTCGCCTTGGTTTATAATAACGTTGATATATTTTTTATACCTCTCGCTAGTGGCGGCTGTTCTGCGGCCTATAATATAAAGTGCTATACCGCCACCGCCAAACAACAACATAGGTGTAAACAAAGCTATAACCATGTCCAAACCGCCGCCTATCATCGCTATTAGGCATATTATGCCAATACCAATTAATACATACGACAAGGTCACCATATTACGTCCGCTTCGCATTGCTGCGCTTCTGTCACCGGATAGTTTGACTAACAATAAAACTACGCCAACAGGCCAAAAAAGAATAAAAGCAATTACAACCCATACCCATGATATTGACGACTTTGTATTATTCATAATGCCTCCTATTGGTTCAACGTACCGCAGTAAGCACAATTGGCCACCGCGGTTTGGGGTTTAGAGCCCACTGCACCACATCCTGTGCAAGTGAAAGATACGGTCATGCTTGATACTGATTCCGGCCTTGTTATCGCCTGGCCGATTGAAATCTCATTTTGAGTAAGGTTAATCGATGCATTTATAAAAAACTTTTTGTCTATCATTTTTTGCAAATCACGCCTTACAAAATCTACCGATTGCGATGTTGCCACAGCAAGATTATCAAGCGACACCATGTTTGATGTCGATATTAACGAAACATATCGTCTAAACCGCCGTATTCTGCGTTTTATCTGAATGCCTTTTACAATAGCAAGTATACCGGATATCAGAAAAATTAGGCTCAAAACTATGCCAAAAGTATCAGAACCTTCGGTAAGCTCAACAGCAAGCCCGATAACCCCGATTATTGCCAGCATATATCCTACTATGCTTGAAATTTTACCAAGCACAATGCTAATAAAAATAGCCGCTCTTGATGTATTCACACTAAAACCCTCCGCGCTTCGCTTCCTTACTGCCAACCTTACTAACATCCTCTGTGCTACGGCGGCCAATGTTACCGGCATATGCAAATATCGAAACCACAATAATTGCAAACAAACCAATTATAGCAAAATGCATGAAAACAAACCTACCCAAGCTATCAAAAAACCTCACAAGAAACACGCCGATAACAGTTACCACAAGATAAATGAAAGCCGCAGACGCAACACCAGCATTCAAAAACACACCGCTGTACTGTGCCGTCCAAAGCCGCGCTACAGCCACGGTACAAAACACAACTACTTGTGCCAGCAGTAAAAACGCAAGTGCCCAATTATTAATCACGGTTCTCTCTATCCCCAGCAAGAAAAACCCGGCGATACAAAGCATAAGAGCTATTATCGTAACTATTCCCATCGGCAAAATGCCGTTGCCGTATCTGTTTTGCATATTACAAGCCTCCTATCGCCTCATTACGGGCGTATTCCATCATCAGCCGAGCATAAAATATGTCGGAGCCGGTTAATTGCCCTTCGTACTATTGCTTACTACCGCATTCCGGGCAAAATCTCGGACTGCCGTCTATGGCAACGCCGCAATCGCCGCATTTTTTTGCAAGTGACTCTCCGCATTCTGGGCAAAACCTTGGGCTGCCGGCTATGGCTTCCCCACATTTAGGGCATGGCTTTGGCGGAATAGCACCGCACTCGTGACACGCACCCGCACCGGCTGCCATATCGGCCTCACAGGCGGCACACGGGTTGTACGGCTTACTGCACCCGGGGCAAAATTTATAGCTTTTGGAAAACGGAGCATTGCATCCGCTGCAGTTGGTTATATCGCTTGGCGCAACCAATGCGGGTGCCGCCATCTGCGAATCATTTCCACACGTTGGGCAAAAGCGCGCCGCGGCTCCCATATCGGCAGAACATTTAGCACATTTTTTTGTCTCCTGCACATTCATGTGCTGCGCAAGCCCGCCAAACTGGTTGCCCATAGTACCACCAACGCCAAGTCCCATTCCCATGCCTATACCCGCACCCATAAGCCCTGCTTGCGCAGAGCCGGGGTTAGTAGCCGCGCCTTCCAACGCGTCAAAAGAGCGTTCCTGCACGTAGTTGAATCCGACAATGTCCATTTTTGCCCTTTTAGCCAATGCATCTTTTAGGGTTATAACGGCAGAATCATCTTCCGGTACATTGATATTGTTTACGAAAAAATTAACCAAGCTAATGCCGTATTCCTCAAGAGTTGGTGCAATTCTTTCCTGTATATGCTCAGAAAGTTCTGCCAAATAGGCATTTATCTCAAGCACACTAACGCCTTTTTTAACTAAGTACGTCGATATAGAATCCTTAACCTTGGTAAGATACAACCCGCGGAAGAATTTTAAGATATTATCTCTGTCCAAAACAGGCAAAGTCCCAACCAGTTTTGTCAAAAACTGCTTAGAGTCCGTAATACGTATCCCAAATTGCCCAAAAGACCGCACAGGCAAAAACACATTATACTTAGGATCCTGCAATTGAATAGGCGTTGGTGTCCCCCACTTGATGTCCAGTGAATGGACACGATTTATGTACCAAACTTCCGCCGCAAAAGGCGACCGCCCACCAAACGGTATATTGATAATTCTATTTAAAACCGGTATGTTGGCAGTAGACAGAGTATGCCTGCCCGGGCCAAACAAATCCAGAGCCTGGCCACCCTTGAAAAGCACAGCTTCCTGCGACTCGTTAACAATAAGCTGCGTCCACGTGCCTAAGTTTTCATTTGGGAATTTCCACGCAAAAACATCCGGTCCACCATTGTATTTAATTACTTCTACCATTGCCATAACAATCAACTACTTTCCATGTTATTGTCTATTGATTATATCATTTCGCTAACTGGCTCGCAAGGTTTGTCAAAAATTGGAGTGGCCAAATTGCGTCTTTAGGGCTGTCGTATTTTCGCTGCAGCTCTAATGATGGGATTTAATCTCCTATTAAGTGAATTGATAAACAGATTATGGTTACTGCAAAATATCTCAACTGGTGACTGTGGGTCACTAGTTGCAAAATACTATATAAACAAAGGATGCGATATGAAAGCTCCCAAAAATGTAAAAAAGCCATACCCCTATAATACTATATGGGGCACAGCTCTTTCTGTAGAACAATTCCAAAATCCATAATTATACTGCCGGTATTTCGCTTTCGCATGGTACATTAACTTGACATTTCCCACACCCATAACGCGGGCTGTGTTTTTCAAGCACTTTATCCAAAAACATCGAGCACGGTTCGTGTTTTTTCCCTTTTTCAAATGAAATAGCATTTGACGGGCAATTGGGGATACATAAGCCGCACATGGTGCAATATTCGTAAGTCTCTGTATAAGGCCTAGCATCGGCAAGCAATTCGAGATTAGTTAAAATACTCCCAAGCCGCCCGGCCATCCCCTTTTGAGTTATTATTCCACCGGAAAGCCCAAAGGTTCCAAGCCCACAAGCAAACGCAATATGCCTCTCCGACCAGTTGGATGTGAACTTTGTTGCTGGGCTTCCGATTTTAAACCGCGAATCTAGCATAGGAACAACCGTTTGATAACCTGCGTCCAGCAAAAGTTTTTCTATGTACTGAGAAAGTTCCTTTACAAAAACCTGCCCTTCCATGCGCCCGTGCAGCCACCCATCAGACGGCCAGGGAGTGTTTGATCTGTTCGAAGCTCTAATTTTCTCGGTGTAAGGGATAAAGTATGATATAACAGTTTTAGCACTTGGAAGCCAGCAAACCGGCGGTAAAAAATGCTCTCCAATAGCTTCGGGGGATTTGTAGCTTTCGTATATTTCGTCCGATGCCGTGCCAAATGCAAATATTGGTGCGTCAAAAATTTGCATGCCTATAAAATTTGGATGGATTGCGTCTTCTTCTGAGATAAAATTGCTGGGAGAAGTTAGTGCAAAGTTTTTTGCACTTTCAATAATAGTTTTTTTGGTCATATTTTATAATCCTTCCTGTATGATGATAATGAGTTAACTAAGGCCAATAATTCCGGATTTAGGTCATTCCTCAGACCTTTCGTTTTCAATGTCAAGTATATTTGCTAAGCATATCAACAAACGGCCAGCCCATTAAGCCCATGTCGCAGCCTAGTTCGTTGCGCCCAATATAGTATACCATGATTTTCTTCAATCTCCAAACTAGCTAAACCCCGTATAATCAAGGTTTCCCAAGCCATAAAGCAGTCTAAAACCAAGAAAAAACAGACATGCTAGTAACACAGAAGCAACAAGAAAACCGTGCAGAATTTCTTAGCTTCAAAAGCAAAAAGCACTCATCTTGCAAAATTTTATGTAGAGTGTGCTTATCTAACATCAAAAATCGCAAGTATCGTGACACTTGCACCACTCCGCACAAAAAGTCATGAGCCAAATGAGTGTTTCACTTACAATTTAGTGTAACGGAGGACAAAGATGGATTGGATTACAGGAATACAGAAAGCTATCAATTATGTAGAGGCGAATATTTCAGAGAATATTGATTATGAAGAGGTTGCAAAGCAGGCTTTTTCTTCGAGTTTCCACTTTCAAAGAGTATTTGGAATTTTATGTGGATTTACTCTTGGTGAGTACATTCGTATGCGAAAGCTTACTCTTGCTGGCAGTGAGCTATCTTCGTCTGATATTCGTGTGATTGATGTTGCTTTCAAATATGGCTATGACACACCAGAAAGCTTTAGTCGGGCATTTACTCGGTTTCATGGAGTAACACCTTCGCAAGCAAAACAAGGCGGCGTTGCTCTCAAATCATTTTCTCCACTTTTTGTCAAATTGATTTTAGATGGAGGCAGTATGATAAATTACAGGATAGAAACAAAAGGGGCATTTCAACTTATTTGCAAAAAATTAAAAGCCATCCATAACACAGAAATGACAACAGAGCAGATTATAAGTGATTTTTGGCAAAAATGTATTGTCGATGGTACAACGTCCGTACTGCCTAAATACATTTGCGAGAACGATATTTTTGGGTATTGCATTGTTGGGGCGAGCTTTGGTAGCGATGCCGAGTTCCCTTATGGTATTGGTGTTCACTACAATGGAGAGCCCTTTACTGATGGTAGTTTTGTTATAGAAGAAATCCCAGCCCAAACCTACTTGGTATTTACATGTGCAGGCAAAATGCCCGAAGCGTTTGCCAAACTTTATCAGCGGATATGTAGCGAGTTTTTTCCAACCAATGAATATCAACCTAGCGGTGGTACAAATTTTGAGTCATATCCTTCAGCAGATGTTTCAAATCCAAATTATACTTGTGAAATTTGGATTGCGGCAGAAAAGAAATAGAAACGATAAAAGAGAAAACATAAATTACATTGTTAGGGGTAATGAATGATGAAAACACTTGAAAAGATAATAAACAGCGAACATAGCAATATTATAGGTGTGGTTGTCTTAAAAAATGGCGATATGCAATATGAAAGCTATTTCAATAACTGCAATACAAACAGTCGAATCCACGTCTATTCGGTATCGAAAAGCATTATATCTATTTTGATAGGTATTGCTATAGATAAAGGGCATATCACAAGTGTCAATCAAAAAATATTGGATTTCTTCCCAAACTACACCACTAAGAAGAATGAGCAGACAATCCGAAATGTTACCATTCGAGATATGCTCACAATGTCCGTTCCTTATAAATATAAGTTTCTTCCCTACACGCATATAAGATATTTCATGAGCAGCGACTGGATAAAGTTTACGCTTAACTTAATTGGGGGCAAAAAGCCGATTGGCGAATTTAGATATACTCCGCTTATAGGACCAGATATTTTTTCGGGTATTCTTGTAAAATCAACTGGACAATCTGTATTTGATTTTGCAACTGAAAATTTATTTTCTCCATTAGGAATCACTGTTGAGGGTAATGTAATTTTTCGTACTGCAAAAGAGCAGTTTGCATTTAATAAAGCGACCGATATAAGCGGCTGGGTTTCCGACAAGATGGGGATAAATTCGGGTGGCTGGGGGCTTACTTTATCACCTATGGATATGGCAAAGATAGGACAGTTGTATTTAGATGGTGGAATATGGGGTAAAGAGCAGATTGTATCTACAAGCTGGATTGATGAAAGCACGAGAGAGCATAGCAGATGGAAAGAAATCAATTTCGCGTATGGATATTTGTGGTGGGTGATTGACAATAAAGAGCATACATTTGCCGCCATAGGCGATGGTGGTAATATGATTTATGTGAACACGAAGAAAAATCTTGTAGTTTCTATTGCTTCTCTTTTCGACCCAAAGGTCAAGGGTAGAGCTGGACTTGTGCAAAACAGGATTGAGTTTATTAAGAAGCATATTGAATCAATGCCTTAAACCCCAATAAATGGACGTTAAACACTTAGCAATAGATGATGATAGAACTTTTCACGAACGAGAGAGCCGACTTGGGTTATCTCTAAATATTTTATCTGAGGCACAATCATTCGTTTTTTATATCTTCATCCGCCAATAAATACTGGTACGATCGCTTCCCTTGAATCGGACGAATGTAATAAAGCCCCTGCAAATTTAAGTTTGCAGGGGCTTTCCTTCTTGATTCGCCTGGGTCTCGAACCCAGGACCCTCTGATTAAAAGTCAGATGCTCTACCGCTGAGCTAGCGAATCATATAGTCACCGTTCGCATTGTGCAAACAGCAACAAGGGAGAGTAATGGGATTCGAACCCACGGCCTCCAGAGCCACAATCTGGCGCTCTAACCAACTGAGCTATACCCTCCATATATCCTTACTTCAAAAAATGGGGCAAAGCCCCAAAAATAAATCGTACCTGAAGGGATTCGAACCCCTGACCCACGGCTTAGAAGGCCGTTGCTCTATCCAACTGAGCTACAGGCACATACCTGTGGTAACACATTTGTTAACAGTGAAGCAAAGTCGGGGTGACAGGATTCGAACCTGCGACCTCCTGATCCCAAATCAGGCGCGCTAGCCAAGCTACGCTACACCCCGATATTACAGTAAAACTTATCAAAAATCGCTACGAAGCGGCCTTTTGAACACATAGAAGAAATACGTACTACTTTGCGCATCTGTTTGAAAATGCGTCAATTCCCAGCCTTCTTTGCCTAATTGTGTCAGCATTTCATTAAGTTCATCATACTTTGACTGCTTACGCATAAGTCCAATATTAAACTCAACTTGTTTGTATTCAAACTTCATGCTAAAACTCCTTAAACAAAACGCCCCGCCTTTAGGCACGGCGCACATTGAAGACTAAATATAGAGAAGGAAAGCGCAATCATTCATTACACATTTGTCATATCCATTGGATATTTGTGCGCTAGGCTTGCAAGAACACCTCTTGGCAGTATCCCCATTCGGGTTAGTGAATCTTTGTAGAGAATTCACTCTGCTGTCGAGTTGTATTAGGACAAGCCCTCGGACTATTAGTACGGGTCAACTGAACACGTTACCATGCTTACATCTCCCGCCTATCAACCTTGTGGTCTACAAGGGTCCTTACCTGCTTTAAGCAGTGGGGAATCTAATCTTGAGGCCAGCTTCACGCTTAGATGCCTTCAGCGTTTATCT
>Ga0131853_10005794_pt1 | contig 22353 bp, 12 predicted proteins | sample TergutLab28metaG_FD_92764 | JGI IMG/M metagenome (GOLD analysis project Ga0131853, IMG submission 92764) | Labiotermes labralis P1 segment gut microbial communities from Petit-Saut dam, French Guiana - Lab288 P1 (version 2) (version 2) | ecosystem: Host-associated > Arthropoda: Insects >... | reverse complement strand
TTAAAATGCAGAAGCTATGTATCGTCGAACAAACTGGGGGGGGGGGGGGGGGCAGGCCCAAAATAAAAAAAAAGGAAACGTTTAAAAAGGAAGAAAAATTGGACAACAAAAGGTTACCCCCCCAGAATTCCCTAAAAAAAATTAAACAACCGGGGGGGGGGGGGCATGGCCACAATGATAAAAAACGTAACAGTTTAAAACGAAGCAATAATGGACAGCTACAAGGTACTCCACCAGCATTCACCTACAACAATTCAGAAAAATCACGAATATTCCCAAACTTGTGGGAAACTGACCATGCTTCTTTCGTGGGAAGATGGTCATGAAATGTCTTAATCCAACCATCTGCAGGCGGCTGTGGCCAATTTCAGATAACTATACAAGCATTCGCCAGGAATGACCAAGGAAAAGTCCGCATATTCGGTACTTGTGAATTCACCACGACAACAGTGTTACCAACTAAAGTCACATCCACATCAGCTCTTCATTCGCTATGAGATCTAAATACCCTCCCACATATGAACTGTTTTCATTCAATGCATAGTGTAAAGGGACCATCTAATGCCACGGCTAGAAAAGCGTGGAGCCATACCTCCACTCCAGCATATACCTTCATAGCACACACAGGGACCTCTCAGTAACTGTACCAAGGACAGACTACACTATTAAGCAATGCGTCCTACAGAAGGCCACATCCTTAAAATGCTGCAAACACGCTAATATATGACAAGACAGACTAGCATAAAACGTTCTCTTTCCACGCCAATAAGCCATACAAGGGAAGCAGAGGTATAGGGACACTCACTGATCTTGGAACTAGATGGAGAGGAATGTTTAATTTCACGCTCCGGCCGCTTTACCCTCGGGAAAGCATCCCGATACCCACTCAATAGGAAGCTGGGTGGGCCCCAGAGGCATTCTGGACGTTTTGGAGAAGAGAGATATATCTTACCCCTGCCGGGATTTGATCCCTGGATAGTCCAAGCCGTAACCTAGTAAATAAACCGACTAGGATATCAAATCTGTTTGACATCTGTCAGGTGGAAAATAATTATGTATGTCATTGTCCTTCTTAGATATGCACACTTGGGCGCCTTCTCTCTTCGTACAGAATTGCTGCAGCATGGTTAACACAATGTAATTAAGACAACAGGCCATGGCTTTGCCATTACAGCAACATTCTTATGCAGGATTTGAACCCGGGAACCAAAGTTCGCTCGACACAACACATCAGTCACCAGGATACGTGCGACCATAATTCACTTTCGAAGAACGTGCCAGTGACGTCAAATACTGTTCATATATTTGACGACAGTTCAGTGTCACGGAATTTCAGTTTGTGTCATCACACTGTTTAATGGCACAGGATAAGCTCACGCGACACAAACGTCTCAAATACAATACCTTCATTAAGCAGCAGGCATCCCTACAATGCCTGCGTGTAATACATAATGCTATAACGAAACGTCTTGTGACAAACTACCAATATGGGTAGCTATCAAATTCACTGTTTATATTCATTTACCCCTTCTAGCACTGAAATTAATCTACATTATATACAGCGTGTGGCAAAAATACCTTGACACTCGATGCTCAACATGTTGCTTCATTTGTTCAGTGCCTTTTGCGCTTGCCTGTATGAATATTGTTTGTACCGCATGCAGAACATTGTACAAATCATCCGGTTAATGCTACATAAAGAAACAATAGCAGTTTATTGTGATAATCAACGAAACAAAATATGCAGAATTTTTAGTTTTAACCCTGACGTTAACCCCTCGTTTCTAAATAGTTAATAAGCAAAACTACAAGAAGTACCGGACCTTCATCTGACATATGGTGGTTTCTCTTGTCAACATCATAACACGCAGCAATAAAAACTATGAAGGGGGAATAAACTCAAATTTAAAATACCCAGGTTGACCCACGGAGTTCCAAGAAATGGGACTTAAACGAGAATTTGAATTACATCCAAAAATTCTACTGCAACGCTTTCAGTTTACCTTAACAGTCACGCCACACTTAGATCAATAACACGAGGCAGTTTTCTCGTCTGTTGGTTGTTTTATAGAGCCTACTGCGTCTGTGGAAGGAAACACGAAACACTGACTCAGACAGCAGCCTCTTAGATGACTTAAAACTATCGGAGATGAAACCACGTATGTGGCACAAATGGGCAAGAGCAACTCCCATTAAGATTAAAATTAACCTGAATTATCTTGTGAAGGTTCAATTTGTACCGCGCGGCAAACACACTCAGTATCGGTTATAAATATCAGTCACTAAATGTTGCATAAGGAAATAATCGCTGTTTGGTCTGCGAGCCACACAAAACAAATACATTATGTTGCCGGAAAGTAAAGCCTTCGAATATTAAACCTGAAGGTACACAAAGTAACCATGCCCATTGGGTTTGGAAATGTTTATCATCAAATAACCATGCGCTCATGTCCTGCTTCACGATGTTTCTGTGCTACCATGAATTAAACGGTGGAGAAGTTACATTAACGCATCCTCTGGGATGGATTGCTCACTGTTACAGGTGTCATTTGTGTCAGAATGTATGTTGATGTAGCTACAATGAAACGGTCCGACGTAAAAAGAAGTAACGGTACAGTGTCGCACGAAGTAACCTATACAGTGGAGTGGCAGGTCCATTATCTCCTAAGGAATAAAGATTGTAATAAACTAAGAGGCTTCGCAATGTAAAACAATACACAATGAAGATACATCTTGGCACAGTTCAGCAAAAAAGAAGCAACAGTAAAAAAGGGAGAACACTCTGGTGGAAACGACTGAAAAACTGCCGTGACGAATGGGTGGAAATTTGTAATCACAGACCGACCGAACGACCGCTCCTGTTGCAGCAGAGCCAGGCACTGATGAATACTAGCCGCCCACCTGCGTTCAGATCCTACAATACCATTTTCTCTACATCTTTCGAAATATCGACGTTTTCCTGTTCAATTGTTCTTTGTCTTGGTGGCTGCAGGACTGCGCCGTGATACGCGTCTACAGAGGTTTCTTGAATCTGTATTTACCCGTTTAAGGCTTGACAAAAACAGTGAAAATTCTTTTCCGTACAATGATCGCCTATTTCCAAAAGAGAATTGCTGTTTGGAAAGTATTCTGGTAAACGCAACGTGTAGACGGAAACAACAGTTCATCTACATAGTACTTACAAATTCAGTTCCCACCTCACAGAAAACAATGCTAAAACGAAATGTTAATTGGGATAATAACTGAAGTTTACTACCTATCGGAGCTAGAGGTGTTACGAACGAAAACTTTGGAAAAAAGTAAGATTTTGTACCCAGCACTATTTTCGCTTAGTGGGCAGGGTAGCGTAGTCGGTATAGCGATTGGCTATGGGCTGGACGGTCCGGAGATCGAATCCCGGTGGGGACGAGATTTTCCGCACCTGTTCAGACCGGCCCTGGGGCCCACCCAGCCTCCTGTACAATGGGTAACGGGTCTTTCCCGGGGCCGGTGCGTGACGCTGACTCCTCCCCCCTTCCAGTGCCGTGGTCAAGAAAAAGTAGAGCTATACCTCTACTCCCCCTATGAGCCGTACGGCCTGTACAGAGCCTCGTTACCTGTAAAGAGTGCACTTTCATTATTTTCCCTTAAGTCTGCTGGTTTGGAGATAACTAAACAGAAGACAGCAATGGCACCGAAATTATGCAGTGCGTACATTCCCTACCTTGTTCTCTGGCTCAAAGGATTTCTTCGTTCCGATTGTTTGTATCTCGACTTCTACTTTACCGTATTTTCTTTGTCTTCATTTTGCACTGCATATGCGCTGTAATTCTTGTAGTAGTTTCAATTACACCAATATTTTCAGCATTTCATTACAGCCCTGTCTCGCAAGTGGATGTTATTGAAAAACGGCGTTGCCATATCTCCGCTGGCTATGAAGTGGGTATTTTTTAATCTGTTAAATGTCAGTGCGGGTACCGCTAGAAGTGGAGAATTTCGTAACCACATAAGAGGCCAACAGCTGCTAAAATCATTCACGCAGTAGTTACACAATAATGGTGAGTTAATTTCAGTAACAAAACACAACTATAATTGTATGCTAGATGATGGTACTTATTAGCAAAGTAAATAACTACATGTTTCGGCCTAAAACGCTGGAACGGGGTCCACTCAGCCTCGTGAGGTCAATTGAGGAGCTACTTGAATAAAAAAAGTAGCGGCTCCAGGTCTAGAAAACATAGATTAACGGCTGTGGGGACCCGTTGCGCTGACCACGTGACACCCCTCTCTCCGCAAAAGTTGGCACTAACTTCGCCGACCGGCGGCAGCCGCTCTGTCGGTATAGTTCGCGTGCGAACTAAGGCCACGGAGTTTTATATATATATATATATATATATATATATATATATATATATACTGTATCTACATACTGCATAGTGATGTTGAGATCTGATCATCGTATTACGTGTCACAAGTAAGTTTGGGATGTCTAGTGGGTCAATGAATGGTGGAGTGTGGATCTCATTGGTTGGGTATGTATTTTGGGGGGGGAGGTAGTTTATGGGGGGGCCGTGATATAGATGTAGTGTCTATGGTTCTCACGTTGGGTTGGGAGGGGGGGTTGTGGGGTTAGTTTGTTTGACTTCTTCTCGTTCCTACTCGGGGTTATTGTTCTCGGCGGGGATTTTTTTTGCCTCCAGGCAATTAGCAGTAGTTACATTTTCGTGCAGGTATTCATGGAAAATGAAGAGGACTCCGAAAGGAATTGTGAAATATACGTCAGCATCGTCACGTGACAGAACGCTTTCAGCACGTTCGCAAAGTTGTGAAAACCCCTATTTACCTCCAACATTCCGCCCGTCAGTTTGTCCGCATGTATCAGCGCGGCTCCAACTGGAAGGATTTCCGTGAAACTGACACTGAGGACTTCTTTGAAAATCCGTCGAGAAAATCAAAAGAAGTATCGAACACTTTACATGAAGACGTTAAGTACCTCTCATTGTCGCCGCGACAATAAATCGCCATAAAAGCGCTCTCTTCGAGTGAAAATGATATCAGGCTGGGTTAGGATAGCCACGGTGGTATAAACATTATACGAAAGCCCCACAATGCTACGCTGTACTCACGTTGCCTAACTTGTTTAACATGTTACTAGACAATATACAAACTGTTTCTGAGGTATGCGACACAACTGTAGGGTCTGTTCTACGCTCAGCAGTTGCCGTCAAAACGAAATCTCTACCGCTGTAATCAGCGATTTGTAAATACTTTCCCGATGACGAGTTAAAACCTCATTTTATCCTCTCCTTAAATTAATGCGAGACACAACTTGAAGCTGACGAGTCCAAGAACACGCGTTTATATATTTCTTGTTCCATACGTGCACAGAACATGTTCTAATGAATGCCGTGTATTTCGGAAACACCACGTATCTCCCTACTGCAAGTTACAGAAACTCTAAGTCAATCAGTTTGTATGGCTAAAAAAAAAGTAATTTCTTTCTCCGTAAGGAATTTGTTTACCTTTAATAACGCTGTATAGAGTTTCGTATAGACCTACTCTAATGCGTCCCTTATATGACAAAGTTACGAATCCCTGAGTTTATGTTTGGTTTAGTGGAGACTGGGAGTCTGGGAACTGTAACAGCGCAGAAGAGCAGCCAGCAAAGCCGTCTGTGTACCCAGTATGAATAGCGAGAATATGCTAAACACATTATCTTTTGCTGTTATAAAACTGCAGGCTAAGGGAGCTAATTTAGAATGCAAGAAACTGTTGATGTTTCATGACGAAAGTATGCTTAAGTAGATTACCAATCCAACAACAAAAATAGCCTACTGTTAACATGTACTCAGAATTCGTCCAGGCTGTATAACTAGAAAGACAGCTAGGCTACGTGTCGCATGGAAGAATATAACGACGCCGTGCGTTTAAAAGATGGATCAATACATACAGAACTGGGATAGGAACAAGCCAATAGGTCTCATCTTTGCTCCTGACGGTAATTTACTTAAAGACAGTAATAAAAGCAGGAATAAATCTGAATACACATTAACGTATGGTACAAAAATATTAATAACAGCAAACAGGAAAAAGTAATGTCAAGAATGACAGCGGGAAGATCAAATCTGCCCAAATACAGCTTTAAGTTAAGTCTGTACCCCACAACAAACTGAGTAAGCACATGAGGTAGGAGGCATTTTCTAAATGTATTACACAATACAATGGAAACATAAATTTACATTCTAACTTACCCTGCGGGTGGATTATTGTCGAATTCTGATGCTAAACTAAATGGCTTGCAGACAATGCTTATTACCTAATCTTTGGTTACAAGTACCCGTTCTCGCTCCGGGACATGGTTGCTTCCCTTGTCTGTTTCACACACACACACACACACACACACACACACACACACACACACATATATATATATATATATATATATGCACACATGTAGCAGAATACAGAATAACACTCGATTTAAGGTGAACTAATATAATTTAACCAGTAAATGAATGAAAATGAATATTCTAATCACATAAAAAATCTAACGCAGTACCTTAACATCGCTTGAACTGCCGCCGCTACCGTACTTAATGGCCAGAGAACGGAGTAAATTTCGATGTTCCCTCTTACATGTGCGGAACTAGACAGGCGGCACGTTATTACGCATCAGACGGTTTACTTGGCGACGCTGTCAGTAGCTCAGATTATGTGGAGTTGCAGGATTATGAATGACCTGGCAAGCCATTTGCATGGAGGGCTGAGGAAAAACTATGACCACCCAGTCAGGACGGCCAAACGTCAAGCCGAAAACGTCCTAACACGGAGTTCTACCCTCTCGACAGTGACGCTGGGCCAATTAAATACTGTCACGTTAATAACAATGTGGGCTTCGTAGTTACAGAGTTTCTTAATAGTGTCTTCCAGTTTAACGCTTCATTCGGTGGAACCGTATATCATAACAGAATCTACATTATTTGACACCCTTGGTGTGACTGAATGAGTCACAACCGGGTTGCCATGGTTACGATATTGCAATGGATATCAAGTGACGATCTGGGTACTTAACGATAGCAACACCAGATGGCTGAAGTCCGATATATGAAATAAACGCTCGGTTTATTCTGTATCCTACAGTTGACATTAACACGTGACTTGTGAGTGAAGTCACACCCTGCTGAGGCTGGCGAATGAATATCCATATAATCAGTGCTACGTACCTGTACGACGAGTGATTTTAAGAAACACATTTTAAACCTGAACGACATATAATGCAGACAAGATAACGTTATTGTTCGTATGACACTACAACCGTTGCATCATACAGTGTACTGGCATACAATGCCACGATGTACAAATCAAGATTCATTAAAATCCCGCTAGTAGTTAACACGTTATTACGGATGACAGACACACAGAAGTAACGACACACAAGCGTGGGCAAAATACTCCAAAAATGTGATTTTTACACTACTCTAAAAATATATTCGAGGTTTTCACGGATGATAAGGTTTGGATTATTGGCTTATTAGGTGCGACACCGTGCAGCTTGGTACGTTGAGCAGCGTTTCAGAGTAGCATCCTGCCTACACCTTCGGAATGGAAGCCACTTCTGTTATAAAAACGGAGGCAACAGATTCCTCCACAACGTTGAAAACTAGTTAACAGAATGCACGGTGTCATAACCCAGACCAGTATATACATGTTAAAACATCATGTACGCTACGACGTCCGACCTTCTGTGTAACATTTCAATTTAAATCTCATGTTTTCTGGTTCAGCCTGATTTCCACGACCAAGTATGTCCAGAGCCGTTGGGAGCCACAGGTGAGAATGGTACAAATAGGAACAGTAAATTCTGTGTCAAGTTCAACTTTTCAAAGTTCAATTCGCATCATTAACTTGCGAGGGGCCGAAAGATTAGTTCCAGGCTAAATGAGCTCAGACTATAAGCAGATAGGCCGGACTCTATTACTGAGAACCGCCTGCGCAATAAGCCGGACAAAGTTGCGCAATACACAGTGGTGACTACAGTCTGTGTCAAAACTGTGTGTGGTCTGAATATAGCCTGGCCAACCCTCAGCGCCTCTGTGCTATATTCAACGATGCACGTTTTCAAGGCAACAATACCGAGTTTAATTCCCACACGAGCAACCCTTACGACCTCAAGCCGAAGTTGTGAGGCAAGGAAATTTAATATAACCTACCAATTAAAAAAAAAATAAGAGAAGGCGATGCAGAGAAAAGCGTTTCATAAAACGGAACACAGTTCACATTCCAATAAAGTAATTTCTCAAACCATAACCCGTCTTCAGCAGTTAATTTCGCTCAGGTACGAGCATACACAGTGTTCAAGCTGGCCAGGGCCCAAACTGTAGCCGGGTGCTATAACAGGATATGTGAAGAGTGGTCGGCTCTGAAATACTAGCCGCGTACAACCACAAACGTAAACAGGGATCAAGTCTCCAACAGTAGCCGAGTATTATCACAGCCAGAGTAAAGAGAGACCGATTCTCAGACAGTGGCCGAGTACTATCCTAGTCAAAGTAAAGAGAGAACGGTTCTCAAACAGTAACAAAGTACTATCACAAAGTAAAGAGGCAGGTTCTCAAACAGTAGCCGAGTACTATCACAATCAAAGTAAACACAGACCGGTCCTCAAACAGTAACCGAGTACTATCACAGGCAAAGTAAACAAAGACCGGTTCTCAAACAGTAGCCGAGTACTATCACAATCAAAGTAAACACAGACCGGTTCTCAAACAGTAACCGAGTACTATCACAAGCAAAGTAAACAGAGACCGGTTCTCAAAAAGTAACCGAGTACTATCACAGGCAAAGTAAACACAGACTGGTTCTCAAACAGTAACCGAGTACTATCACAGTCAATGTAAACAGAGACCGGATCTCACACAGTAGCCGAATACTATCACAAAGTAAACATAGACCGGGTCTCATATAATAGCAGCCTTAAACTGTAAATAATGACTACAGATCAACAGTAGACCTAGGTGATTACTTGCACATTAGTGTCAATTATGGCCAGGTCAAAGTAGTACGTGAGCACTCGTAGGAGATGCATGCAGCCGTCGGATCTCAAAGGGCAGCCAGGTACTTCCACAAAAAATTAAATAGTGGTCGGGTGGCAAATGTAGGTATACTGTAACAGAAAACGTGAATAATGCCTGGACCTCAAATACCAGCTGCCCGGGTCTCAAAGAGCTAGCTGGGTACTACCACTGAAAACAGCAAATGTAATGAGTGGCCGGATACTATTAAAAAAATTGTAAATAACTCCCGAAACTCTAATAGCGGGACTAACTAGGTACTACAACAATACCGTAAACAGTGGCCAGGTCTGACAGAGCAGCGAGCTGATATCAGAGAAAACGTGAATCGTAGGTTTGTCTTGTTTAAACTATTACACCCCCCCCCCTCCCGCACAGCAATATAATCAGAAATACGTTTTTAAATTAGTAACTCTGTATTTAATTTTAGATATAATGAAGCAAATCCCCCAGTTACAAAATGCGTGTTTGAATTGTGGTCAGAATTCTAACTGTAATTACGAGAACTACACAACCGGGTAATCCTTCACATCAGAAAACAATGTGAGCACCTGACAAGCATCTCTGGCATGACAGGAATAAATATGAAGAGCGATATGCATGTTTTGACAACACAATCTCGACTTACGCGACGTCGTATTGATACTTACAGCACGCAACGTCCCACTCAGGCAGGTGATGAAATTTTGCGGTGCTTAACGCTTCTAAGCCTGAAACTCATCCAAATAAGGTATGAAACCTAAGTTCCTACCGCACACAAAGCATACTGCATTTCATGCGAGATAACAGATTCTCATAGTGTTGGTGATGAAGAGTCAAGTCTTCTGTGTATGGGGCCGTGTCGACCGGTTAGTAGATCTGGAGGTGTGGGAGCATCTTGCTTCCTTCATGTTCAGTGTCTAAGCAATCGAAGCTGACGGCACAGATCCTGTAGATGTTAGACAGCCATCTCCTCTAAAACGTAGGTTAAATAGGCTACTTATTGATGCGGAGTCACATCCGAAACGATTTGAACCTACACGGGGTCCTCACTACCAAGGCCAATCAGTTAATGATGTTTACACAAACAATCCTGTTTATTAACAAAACGATACAAGCACACTGCGTGTGCACCAGACTTGTTCAGAGTTAAAACTGATCGTACACACCGTAACCACCCACGCTGTTTTAAATGGTGAGGTTCCTCGAAGGGAACACAATAACTTGCTCAGTGCACTTTCTTACATGAGTTAGGCGATAGAAGGACAACGTGCAAACAAGCAAACACACACACACACACACACACACATGCTGAGATCGAAACTCTGCATGATATAGATATTGCGAAAATACAGTAGCATGGAATCAAATCGTGCCCCAAGTTTCACGACGAATTTCCGCTGTATAATACAGTTCTAGCACTGCGAAATAACAAAACCCTAAGTCAGCTCATTCACTGTGCTAACAATTCAGGATTGCGGTACACAAATGCTGGGCGCCAGGTCGCCCGGGCGACTAAATTCTGCACGGTAGCGCCTAATATTTGCGGGTGTTCAGTATGGAACCTGTTTCAAGCAAACCGTCTGGCGTCAAGAATTTTGGAGTGGCTCCTAGATTTTTTGGAAAATTTGTCTAGTTCTGCTTTATGAGGTATGCATTTGGGGGTGGGGGGTGTATGCATACAACATGGAGCCCTTGGGTTTCGAATGGATGACACGGCCGCCAGTTGAGTATGTTAAACACGTATATAGCATGGTGCCAGAAGAACAGACCCTCAGATGAACGGCTCTGTCGTGGCAGATAATTCCGTGCAAGCGTGAGCGTGGTATTTTTTTTTACAACCCTTGTGTCTTGCTGTCAGTCTTTCTTTGTTTATAGCATGTCACGAAACCTTCAGATGCTTCAAGGTTATGACAAAATCGTACAGAGTTGCGACATGATCAGCGAAGTCATGACCATTTCTGTTGAACTCAGCATTCAGCAGGACTTCTCAGTATACCCTACTGTAATACTTCATTTGTACAACGATCCCCAACGACGTGAACGCTTCTATAGTCTCGAAAAGTATCAGAATACGCATCCTTTCGTTTATCGGAACGACGTCTGTTATACAACATAACGAATTTTCCCCTTTTAACGTTTCGCAGTCATGAAGTGGCGTACGTATTCCAAAGGGCGAAAGGTCCACAGCCGTCAGAGTAAGCCAGTGGGTTACTCTATAGACCCATTTACGCCAGATCTCTCATGTAAACCCCACAGAGTTAAAGGTGGGGAAAAAAAGTTTACGTTTTGACGTATAGATTTTAAACAAAACAGATCAGTTACTCTCCTGTAAATATCACTACATTTTCTTAAATTTCTGTGCTGATCCCAGTGGCAGCGCGGTCTAAGGCGCCCTCTCGCTTGCTGCGATTTTGGGTTTGAATCCCAACGGGGGAACGAGAGTCTGTCTTTTGTGAGTGTTGTGAGTTGTCAGGTAGAGGTCTCTGCGTTGGGCTGACCACGCGTCCAGAGGAGTCCTCCGAGTGCAGTGTGTCTGAGTGTGATGGTGAAGCCTCGATAATGAGGAGGCCCTGGCCCACTAGGGGCTGTGTTATGGAAAAAAAAATAACGTTTTTGTAAAGAGGTTACACTTAAGTAGGCATACAGATCCTGTATACGTTATAATTGTTGGATATGTCATCAAAGCTCTACAACGTCTCATTGTAAATATGGACTTACAAAACTACGTTGCACATACACAGCGTGTATGTTATGTTTCTTCTCTTCTTCTTCTTCCTCAGCTCTACAACTCTTTGTGAGTTTTGGCTTGCTCAATTATTCCTCTCCATGGTTTCCTTTCCTATGCCTTCTGTTTCCAATTATTTAAAACCATCTTCCTCAAATCATCTCTCACGTCATCATCCCATCTTGGCATTCCATTTTCCTATATATATGTTTTCTCTCTTATTCCTTAATACTCGCGTTGGTCGTCTACTAACTATCCGTTCATCTTTCCATAATTAAGCCTTTTTAGCGGTAGTGGAATTTTTCTGGGGCGAGGGTGCTAGCCTTGCGCCCGTATGTTATGTGTACGATCGGTTTTCGAACTAAATTTCACTTGTCTAGCGGCAGTAGTTTGTTGATTATCGTCGTTAAACTGAAAACTAAACAAAAAAAAAAATCTCAAGGTCACCATGTTATCTTACTTGAAAAAATATTATCTTTTCAGAGGCGGCAGCGGTAGTGTCGCTCCAGGGCCATAGGTTCGAGCGTTCGCCATGTTATTACTGCCTGTCGGCGATTAAAAGGATTCGGCATTAGAGTGGCCTCCACTAGCACAGTGCTCATGCCAAGTTTCGTGAAAACTGGTCAAATGGTTCAAAAGCTGACACTGGATAACACATGCATTCCATGGCGTAACATTCTTGCTATTAAAACGATCAAACAAGCTAATTAAGCAACAATCCATTAGCATGGATGTGGGAGGAGAAGTACACCTCTTCGCTGCTCGGAGTTGAGGGTTCTCAGCTTCAAGGGCCAGTCCCCCCCCCTCCCCCAGGTAAAAACCCCCCATTACTCACACCCCGAATCCTTGATCATCCAGACGCTTGCCAAATCATTACAGTGACAGAGCTATCCTGTTCTCTAGGTGCCCCAAGTAACCCCTTCCATACTATCACAACAAAATAAAGTATTCCAAATACCAATGCCTTCGCATTACGGTAGGCACTAAAGGATTACAGATATAAACCAACCTGAACAAGTAAGATGCAGGGCACATGTATATTTACTAAGCATTCTGTTTCCCGGGACTTTCAATTTACGGTGTTCCCTGCACTTGAGTTTCAGAACTAAACATCATACATGCAATTGTAATTACAAATTGTGAGCAATGAAGTGCACACTAGCGTGTGAAGGGTTGCCCGGGACAACCCCTCGACAAAGTCTACCTGCATATATACGATCCTTTAACGTGATGAATTTTTCATGCCTGCCACTCCCTACCGAACACTCTTTGAAAGTACAATTAGTTTGGTCGCCTGGCGGAATGGGAGTCATACCGTGTCTCCTGCATGAAGATGATGAAAGGGATGAGAGTGAAGCGTACTAGTGGAGGCAGCTCGTTGCCAATGGCCCAAACCGCATCGGAATTTATAATTTGTTTCCCGTCTTTCGTGTCTTGTTCAAAGACGAGGAAGAGATCTAAGTGTCGGGCTCGTAAGCGTGGCCCACGAATCGAATTCCGACACCGCAGTGCACACAGTACGGCTCGAACGACCACTGTCAGAGGCAAAGATTTTTCGATTCCGTCCAGACAAGCTGTGGGGGCCAGCGATGGGTACCGAGGGCAATTTTCTCGTACAGAAGCTGCCAAAGCGTGAAACTTGGGTGCTTGTGGCAGCTAAGCATACACAAGACAATATTTAAAACAATGTTCATGCAATAAAAAAAGAGGAAGCAACTGCTACACGGTACGGTCCATCGGCCAGCTCTTGTAAACACAAACGGAACTACTGGGCTCCAGCAAACGCAGGAAATGCCTTGACCAGATGAAAAGATCATCACCTTCTCCAGAGTGATTGCTCATTGCAGTGAAGGATTTCAGAATATGTTTACTTATATGAGCGTCTTATAAAATGCATAGCTTATAAGCTATGAATTGGGAAGTATAGGTATGGAAGTGGTCATGGCCTACTTGAGGCACTTGTCGACAATGACCTCAGAGGGCTCAGAAAAACCGCGTCAAACTGAGAAAAGAAAGCCGTGTTCGGAAAAATGATTATGACATTCTGTGTCCCATATGACCTCCGCATGTACAAGGCTGATTAATCTGCAAAAATTAGTCACAATGATTGGACTCTGTTGATACGGTCAACAGCACAAAGATGAGTCAACACGAATCGGTCGTGACCTACTGACAGCACATCGCCTCATTTTAAACACAGTCGGCAAAGTACGAAGAAGATGAATACGAATCATCTCACAAAACGTGATGTGTTCACGGCCTTCTTCTGAAATGGATACAACAACCAGAAAAACACCCCTCAAGCACTAGTACGATGGTAAAATAAAGGCGAGGGCAAGTCATAACTCAGGCGACTAAAATCACAAATATTTGGTTCAGTACCGGGTGACTTCATATCAATTCGTGGCGGACGAAGTGGCACTGGAGCAAGCTTTTCTTCGATTTTCTTCTGTTTTCCCCTGCTAATCATCATTCCACCACTGATCCACAATCATCCATCAACCGCCCTCTGAAATGTGCTATAGCACTGACCAGGCAGCACACTGTCACATACCCTGTTTTGAAGTAGAAGAATTCATCTCTGCCTGTCACTGGGTTGGTTGCACAAGGATGCCTTCACAATCAAGGCACGACAAGATGGGTGGAACATGTGGCACGCATGTGAGGGATTTCGAAGTTCGGAAAACCTGACAGGACGGGCCAAATAAGACATCGTAAATGGACCTCCTCTCTGTAGGTCCAAATAACTCCTAGGCATCCCGTTCTCTAACATTCTTAATCTATCTTCTTAACATAATTTGGAGGATCAAATTCACAACCATACAAAACACAGGAAAAAGTAATATTAATAGTTTAACACTTACGTTTTTAGATACGAGAAGAAGACAATTTCTGGACTGCTACTTTTAGTATGTCAATTGCCGCATAAGGAGAAAAGTCGAAAAATCGTGTAGGCTGAAATTAATTTTACTTCACAAATGAACGATTCGCTGCAAAGTTAAAACAACCTCAAGCACTGAGCGTCCAAACGGTTCTCATAAATCCATCAAGCTGCCTCCACTGACGGTCACTTGAGTGATGCACTCGAACCCCTCATCCCCTCTAATATTTCAAAAACTCTATCCGCTCTGCCACTGTAAATACAGCTACCTCTATCTGAAAACAATCTATACAATGCAGGAGCTCAATATAGACGGAGTAGGGTCAGAGGGTTATTGAGATGATGACGAATGGATGTGAGCGACCAAAGGTACAAGTGACGCCTATAGGGAGCAAGTGTACAACACTAATGTTAAAATAATAGAACTGCTGCACTGTCATGCGTTGTGCTGAGCCAAAGAGAGAACAGATACGCATGCGGTAAACATACAAGTAGCTTTTGACAGGAAATGGTTTTCCAATATTGTATATTGCTCTGTTGGGCCCTTCATGATGAATACAGCAAATTCTGTTGATGACATGAATGGTTACTTTAAACTTTTAAATACCAGCTAGAGTATTTGCACACATACAGTGTTATCTATGGGCTTCGTGTTATTCTCACAATAGACTGCGAATATGCGCCGAAACAGCATTCACTGGCTGGTTTTTGTAGTGGAGACGAAGTGCGTTTTACCTGTTATTTAGAAGAACTTCCACTTTCCAAGTCCACAGCGCGAATAACAAAAACCTTCTCAAGCATATAGCTTCAACGCATACAAACACAAATAAAGTGAATATTAAGATGAAGGTCTTCTGGAAGAGATGCCGAGAAATCTGCAAAATAGCTACCAATGTCATGGGCACACCTCTTGCCTCCATCTTCAAGGTAGAAGTGAAAAAGATGGGAAGGGCAGGGCAACATACCCTTCCGAAACTTTTGTACCTGTCCATCACATCATGAGGCGTCACATCCAGAAGAGAGTAATCTTAACTACGGGTGCACAAATCCCGGGCGCCTGAATTGTGTCCGGTGGGACCCAAAATTGTGTCCGGTGGGACCCAAAATTTGTGGGTCGTCAGTATAGGTCTTGCTTCGTGTCTCACATCTTGCGCCTAGAATCTTTACGTGGTTCCTATATTTTTGGAAAATCCCTGAACTCCTAATCTTAATATTCACCGTCGTGACGTATTTCGATATACTATCCTAGATCCGTACAATGAAATTTCGGTAACTACGAAATACCTCAGCAAATACAGCAGTCCGGCATACGAAGCAGGTTCCTTACACAAAAGATATAGCGACTCCAAGTCGTTAAGGTCGGTGCTGTACGACGTCAAGCATGACAGTTCATTCTGATTAGCGCGCCACAGATGATGCAATGCAGTTGGCATGTACGTCACGGTACTAATTTACAAAGACGATAACATTTCTAACGTAAATAATTCTAGTCCTACGTCCTCCTTGAAGCACATGATTACTACAAGTTCCTTTCGGTTTCTAGGTGCAATGGGCTACGCAACGAACACGCTGTTTAAACTTCGTTACAGCATTTACATGACAAGACCTTGTACAAATAAGTTAGGACAGTTACACATGGAGTAGAATGCACTGCCCTCTAAATTATCTCGAAAACCCCAAATCTTACGGAGGACAAGTTAGCTACGGGACACAGAATGTGTTTTATTTTTATCTACATCTTCTGATCAAAACAGTTTACACTCTAATAAATATTTAGCGAGTTACACTGCAGACAAGGGCAGTCAAATTAGTCTTTGCATAAGCATTGTTACTGTTGTCAGACTTTAACAAAATTTCAAATATGTCGACACAATGTGGCAACTTCCATTAAAATCTGTTCAGCGATTCTCTAGTTTTTACCTACAGACAGACGGACACAGACAGACATGAAGACGGCGATTCCTACTTTTTCACAACTTTTACATTTCAGGCGCCACAAAACTGCCAACAAAAGACTCGGTGACGCAATATGCTGCAAATGTAAATATCTTGGCTGTGATATGCCTTGTAAGCCATAATATTATTCGGGTGATCGAATCAAGAAGAATAAGATGGGGGAACAGGTAAAACACATGGGGAAGAGAAGTGGTTCATACAGGGTTTTGGTGGCGAAACCTGAGAGACAGAGACCATGTGGAAGATCCAGGCGTTGATGGGAGGATAATATTAAGATGGATCTTCAGGAAGTGAGATAGGTGGGCATGGATTGGATTGATCTCTCTTGGGATAGGGACAGGTGGCGGGCACTTATTAACGTGGCAATGAACCTTCTGGTTCCGTAAAATGCGGGGAATTTCTTTACTGGCTGAGAACAGGTTAGCTTCTCACGAAGGACTCTGCTTCATGGAGTAAGTACGCAAGCCAGGTAAAGATATAGATAATGAACAACACGCTTTTCAAGCTACTAGTTGGTATACCAACTGAAGAAGAAACCCCGACAGTACACATGTTACGTCTGGATCACAACTACTGCAACGGAGTGAGAAGTGAGTTAAGAGAATGAAGAACAGAAGTAAAGCAGACAGCCGAAAGTAGGTTTTTTAAGTATAGTGTTGACATGTGAAAGACGAGATACATTGAAAAATACAGATACCCGAGCAAAGCGAAGCTATATATAATAGAATCAGTCAGTGACAACATTTTACTATGTACGTGAAATCTGTTATCTCACGCATCTAGAATGTCTGAAGCGTGAATACAAGAAAGACTTAAAATGTGACCAGAAAAAAAAGGAAACGTCGATAGGTCGAGGAAAAGGCGGGTGCCTGAAGTTGCAACAGGCTACAAGCCTCATCCCTACAGCAAGAACATGAAGAAATTATTTCCTACCAACGTGTACTACCTACAAGGAGGAAGGTAAACCTAATTAATAGTTTTATTTCTCAAATTTAACATCTTAATTAAGTAAAGCTATTTATACAAAGTCGTTAACACACGTGCTCATTACTTACGCCACTAAATATGCAGCTTCTGAAAGGTCACTTGCATAACATGACATAATGCGACATGCCGCGCCTGTACCAGTCGCCATCCCACGATCCTCTTCGACATGATCAACATGCCTCACAGTGCACTTTTAAAACCGACACGCTTTTGTACGGGACTGTATAAATATATATGTGTTCAGGTATCTATATATTTATATTTGTGCCCTTATATAAGATCTCTTCATTGCGTGCAGTGAAATGTTTAGGTAGAAAAGGATCATATATGACGAAATATTTAATGTGAAATTACAAAACCAACTGTGGTTTTACAAAATCCGACGCCTCTGAAAAGACACATGCACGCCAACAGCAATGTTAAACGGACAGGTACAAGTAAAAAACACATGTGAAAGGAGCAACATACGTAGGTGATTATTCTTTTTAAAAAATTATTTTATAAATACTACGCGTCCAAGAAACATGAAAACGAACTTGTAAATTCTGCACAGGTCATTCCAGCTATGTCCAAGTACCTTACAATGCTGTATTCACGCCCTTACGTCCGAACCCTCAACATTCTGCAACCATGCATGAAGCAGCACTGAATAGACAAGTGTTTCAACGACCTCGTTTGCAGAAGTGGACGAGGTCACGATAGGGAATGTTATGAATCTGATTTAGAGCAACTTGTCTGCCTATCGAACAAGGAACTACATCAGTTTCTACGACGCGCTAATGAGTCTCAGATGTGATGCTATGTACTAAATACAAACAAGAAAAGCTGCCAGCCTGTTGCTACGAATATTTGTTCGTCTGAGTCAAAATCAGATTAAATAAGATCAAATAAAGTTAAAGCTGTGCCCTTGCACACTATGAAGGCATGGGAGGGGGGAGTGGGTGGACGTAGAGGTCCGCTCGTTCTCAACCTTGGCATTGGGTGGATATGGTCAACTTCACGCCACCGCCCGCTTTATCCCCGGTGAAAGAGCCGCCGTTACCCATTGGACGGGTGGTTGGGTGAGCCCCACAGCCGGTCTGGACGATCTGGAAAAAAGGAAAATCTCTTGGCCGCTCCGGAGGTCGAAACCCGGATCATCCGGCCCATAGACTAGTCACTATATTGACTACATCTCTACATAACATGTTAAAATTTTTAAAACCTTAAGTGACGTAAATTTAAATCGTTATTCGTTTATGCGTTGTCAGCATATGAATGGTTCGATCCATCTATTTTGGTAATGCTAGTATGCAGATCATCTGTGCCAGAAAAATTTCAGACCCTGAAGACTAAGTAACTTGGTAGAAAATCGTTAATGCCCACGTATCTGCAAATCGGATGTTGCTATGGCCAGCGTGTAATTAACCTTAGTCGACGGTTTTTTTTCCGTACATATGTCTGTCGTGTTGTTTCAGTGCTGTTGACTTCCACTCTAATGTGCTGTAAGCCAGAAGATCATACAGTATTTGCAGGGTCTATACGTTTATAATGATGTGGTTGGAGCCTTGTTAACATATGCAGTCAATATTAGTATTAAATAAGCAAGCAACTTTGCATATTTTAGCATCTGCAATGCTGATCTCTATTCACAGTAGTACCCGCATGTGTGTACTGGTGACAGAACAGATGTAACGTGGCAGCTGTTTTGAATGCGGCTGTAACAGTAAGGTATTTTCAAGGTAAGCGATTAAGCCTGGGTTTGTATGACGTATGCGCGTTGTGTAACTGAAGTACCAATTAAAACAGACTATTTTCTTCACCAACTGTTTAGCCTGGAATTAAAGTACTTTTTCTTTTATGAGGAACGCATACACAAAACACTCACACAGAAAACAAGTTACATGTATTTGTTTTATCATGGCGCAACAGCCCCAGTGGGCCAAGGCCTCCTCATTATCGAGGATTCATGATCACACTCAAACACACCACACAAGGTAGGACTCCTCTGGACGAGTGATCAGCCCGACGCAGAGACCTCTACCTGACAAAACACAACACTCACAAAAGACAGACAGCCATGCCCCCGGCGGAATTCGAACCCACAATCCCAGCAAGCGAGGGGTCGCAGACCCACGCCTTAGCCCGCGCGGCCACTGGGATCGGCAAGTTACACGTATACCGATTATACGTTAATTGGCACAACGCAACTGGGTAAATATGAACTAGAGTTAATTACATGTAGAGTTTTCTGGTGACAAAAGCAACAGAGGATTTGGTCTCACAAATTCACCAGATCAGGACCCATGCGGTTTTTAGTTTTAGGGGCATGTTAAAGCAGAAAGAGTGCGGCAATAATCTTCGCGGTGAAGACGGTCTGAAGAAAACACCTTCAGCATGTCTTCAATTTCACCAGCAGAACTTGGACCTAAAACGAACAAGGCGTTTGTTTCCTTGCGTTCCAACAAATGGGATATTTTACAAACGTCTGTCGCGTGTGGATACTTGCCACATTGTGGGGAAAAGTGCACTTGTACGAACATCGGGCCAGTCCGTTCCCCACTGTTATCACCACAAGACAAAACAATCGCACACGTCTGTTTACTTATCAAGTCGAGACAGGCTGGTGTTCTTCCATGAGAAGTGCGTTGAACGTCTCGCATCAACAGACCAAACACAAGAGTCATGGAAGTGCGGCAAAGATGACCAGTCAAACATCTGGCAATAGCAGTCGGATAGGAATGTCTGCCGGATAAACTAATCGCGTCAGCAATATGGCAATTATTCACTTGGCCTTTGTACAATGTACACTTACTGGCGCATTTGTCAAATACGTCAGTCTTGGAAATGCTGCTGTGGATGTGACGCGTGTCGCAAGTCGAAGGAAACCATTTCCAGGGCCTTTTAAAAAAAAACAGCAAGTAAACCACAAAAATTGACAAATACAGTCCTTGGACCCCGACTCGCAGCACACTGGACCTTCGGAGGGAACGGACCAAGGATATGTATCAACTAAAATAACAGCCTTATAGGTGGTACACATAGTTACGACTGTGAAATGGTTGAGACCTATTTGGAACACATACAGTCCACGGAATCATAATTTCAAGACTGTACACATACTGGCGTGTCAGAGTTGCTGCTGCCCTAAATCTGTAAACGTTCGTCATTCTGACACTTTCGGTAAATTGTAATGCGGGACAGACCTTCACGTGGAATTTAATTAGAACGAACAAGGCCTGAGTTAGGCTAATAAGACTTCTGCTACCGCTAGGGGACGACAGAACACGACGGCCGCAAGCTTTAACAGTGAGTTCATGCCGGGATGCATGACGTACGGCTAACGAATCAGCACAGAACAGTGAGACAGGTGCACTTCATCGACGCGGTATGTCAACATCCCACCGAGTAGGCGTCCACCCCCAACGTTTCACCCGAGATTGGAAACGGCAGTTTCCAAAATGTTGCGTTATGTTCGGAAGCCCAGATAATTACCGAAGTCCGGAAATCCACATACTAAACTTTCCAAAAAAAGAGGCGCGGAATTATTTGATTAGCACCAACTATCGTTTATAAAGGACTCCAATTCTACGAGTTAAACAGTTCGTCATCGAATTGCCTAAAAAACCAGGTATCACCTGAGTCAAGAAAGCCGGCGATCCTTAGCAGATTCGAAACGGATTTTACCTTAATTAATCAGACGACCACTTTCAGAGTGCAACGATGTATTTGTTGCGTAAAGCTACGCTACGTGTTTCGGTCTTGCCGGACCACCACCAATCCACATATAAAAAATAAAGTAAAAAGTAGACATTACATTCGTATGCCTTGTAAAATCTCAAAATATTTTTAAAAAAAAAAGTTATATGCATGGACATGCTTTCTTAGTAGCTAAAACTGCGAAAGTTTTGTTCTTTCAGAACTTATTGTTACGAACCAGATGATGCCTACCTAGTAATATCGCCTACTTACTGCTGTGCTGGCTTGTTTGGTTAAAAGAAAGAGTGAAGAAACCAATCCCGGGTCAAGTTCACTACAACCTACTTTCAAATTGCGAATGCACGGCGACAATTGCCAGGTACGGCAGATAAAGCGAAAGTGGCTCGGAACTTTTAGTATGTGAAACGACAGTGATGATGTAAGTGCTTACATACGTTACAGTGCGTACGGCGTAACCCACTCGTGCCACACAGAAAATGCCGGCTTGGCCTAAAAGCGGCCAGCAGAATTTCGCATTAATCCTTTGCAGCACGGTAATAAATACACTACCGTCAGCACGTACTTTATCATTACAAAATTCTGCATTTTGTATGCCCAACGTATTTTTGGATGCTGCATGGTTTTCAAAGGAAAAAAACATTAACTACGACTATGTACTTAAACAACATTAACCGACTGTTGTGTTGCAACAGGAACGCAGCATATCTTCTGTTAGCTAATAAGTAAAGTTTCGACTTTTTGTTACATGACCTTCAAGCAAATAAGATGTGTCACCTCTGGAAAAAAAACTACGCAATGTATTTTCGCCTATGCTAACTTAAGCGCCATGCCGTGCAAACGTTTGACGTAAAGAAGGAACAGCTGCAAGCAACCTCGGCCCATCCAGTGAGATAACTAAAAAGCCTATAATAACAATACTACTACTACTACTAATAATAATAATAATAATATTGTGCAAAAGGAAGCGGAAAAGAAGTTAAAATACAAGAGTTTGTGTATAGAGATACAACGAATGTGGAACCTGAAATGTATGATTGTACCAGTAATAATTGGAGCCACTGGAATAGTAACGA
>Ga0131853_10005793_pt1 | contig 22354 bp, 19 predicted proteins | sample TergutLab28metaG_FD_92764 | JGI IMG/M metagenome (GOLD analysis project Ga0131853, IMG submission 92764) | Labiotermes labralis P1 segment gut microbial communities from Petit-Saut dam, French Guiana - Lab288 P1 (version 2) (version 2) | ecosystem: Host-associated > Arthropoda: Insects >... | reverse complement strand
GGGAACATTACGGAGACCGTGAATTCTCTCGGTGCGGTCGGCCGGTACACCTGGACCGCGGAAGGTGACCCGCTTAGCCGCTCCCTCCCGGATGGCCTGTCGGAATCGTGGGAATGGGACGCTGAGAGAAACTTGCTATCCCATACCTCGACCGCTGGCCAGGTAACTCGCTTCGAGTACGGGCCCTTTGCCCTGCCAGTAGCGCGAACTGATCCCGATGGAGCCTCGTACCGGTTTGAGTACACTTCCCAGCTTCAGCTGAGGACGGTTCACACCGCACACGGCCAGACCTGGGACTATGAGTACGACAGTACGGGAAACCTGATCGCTGAAGCGGACTTCAACGGGACCCGGCAGTTCTACATGTTCGACCCGGCTCACCAGGTGACGGGGCGGTCTAACGAGGCAGGCCAGGAAACCTTCTATGGGCGTGATGTTCTCGGGCGTCTTACCGAACGCGTAAGCGGGACCGATCGTTACCGGTACTCCTACAACGGCCTTGGGCAGCTTGAGCATGCCGAAGGGCCGGGCGTCGTCATGGACTACGCCCGGGACGGCGTGGGGCGGATCGTGTCGGAGACGGTAAACGGACGCCTGCTTGCGACTAGTTTCGACGCGAACGGGCGGGTTGTTGCCCGTACCACTCCGACAGGGGCGATCTCGGAGTGGGAGCGTGACGCGGCAGGCCGTGTGGTGCGGATGCGTTCGGGCGCTGACGAACTGGAATTTTCTTACGACACCGAGGGAAACGAGATCTCCCGGAAGTTGGGCGGCAGTGCGGTACTCACGCAGTCGTTCGACACGCTCGGCCGACTGACGGCGCAGCATATTTGGTCACTGGATTCCCGGGTTCAGGGAGCAGGAAATCCTTCAGCAAACTCTCGCCGTGCTTTGCAGAGCCGGACGTATGCCTATGGTCGCTCTGGATTTCCCGAGCGGGTCACCGACCAGTTGCGCGGCGACCACGGGTTCACTCTCGACCAGGCTGGACGCGTCCTGCGCGTCCAGGGCGCTACATGGCATGAGGCATATGCCTATGACGCCCTCGGCAACGTTATCGAGGCGAACGTGCCGAGCCCGGACAGGGACGGAGAGACATCCGGTCTTCGAGAGTTCGACGGGTCACGGCTACGCCGGAACGGGCGCACGCTTTATGAGTACGACCAAGCGGGGCGCCTGGTGCGGAAGAGGCGGCGCACTCTATCCGGCCAGACCAAAACCTGGAAGTTCGAGTGGAGTGCGGACGACAATCTGGTCACGGTGGAAACTCCCGCGAATGGCGTGTGGCGTTATTCGTATGACCCGCTGGGCAGGCGCGTCGCCAAACGGCATGAGAGCGGAGATTCTGCCGGGAACCGGGGCCCTGAGGAGACCTGGTTTACCTGGGACGGCCAGTTGGTCGCCGAGCAGGCGCGGGTTTCGGCGGGTGGCCAGGTGAAGGCGCTCACCTGGGACTACCGTCCGGGCACTTACAGGCCCGTGGCGCAGGTCTCACGAACGCTCTCTGATGCGGCAGGCCAGAGAGAAATCGACCGTGAGTTTTTCGCGATCGTTACCGATATGGTTGGCGTGCCACAGGAGCTGATCGCTCCAAACGGTGAAATCTCTTGGTCTACGGCGAGAACGACCATCTGGGGAGAGGTAAATCATGGCGGAGACAGTGGAATCGAGTGCCCGCTCGCATTTCCGGGTCAGTACCACGACGATGAAACGGGTCTGAACTACAACCTGAACCGGTTCTATGATCCCGAAACTGCGGCGTACCTGACACCGGACCCGCTTGGTCTGGCGGGGTCCGAGAATCCGCATCGCTACGTGACGAATCCGGTTGCGTGGATCGACCCGCTCGGTCTAAAGAAGGTTTACGTAAACGACGGTGGGCGCTTTGGTGACTTTAACCCCGGCGAGAAGGGTGATGGTCTTACTCCGCATCACATGCCCCAAGATGCGCTCCACTTCCTCCCGCGCGACGAGGGCGGGGCGATTGTCATGTCCCATGAGGACCACAAGCTCACCCGAACCTACGGTGCCCGGGGCGGCGTCACGGCGAAGTCCGATAAGGGGTTGCCGTTTAGGGATGTCCTCCAAAAGGACCTACGTGATGTGCGCGGAATCGGGGAATCACAGCATGGGGACCGGAAGTACTTTGAGCCGGGAATTAAGAAGGTGTTGAAGCATTACGAAGACAAGGGATTGCTGACGAAGCAAGACGTGAAGGATCTTTCATGCCCTTACTCGTAGGTTAATTGCATGACGATATGTTGGGATTGCTGCTAATCGCGCTGATTTGCCGCTCGCAGATGCAGCTGTTTGATCCACCAATTGCCTGAGTCTGCGAGGTAATCGGCGGGAAGGGGGCTTGGGGCGGTTTCTATTACGTGAAGCAGTGTCCAAGCTAGCCCGAAGCAGTCGTCGAGGCCGAAGCCAGTGGCAAGACGCTGGGCTTCCTCGTCGGTAACAGGAGCCTCTGCTTCCACCCGCTCAAGCAACTCCTGTGCCCGCTCGATTGCTCCTTGCGGGTCGTCCTCGTTAGGGAGTCCTCCGGCTGCCAAGAAGTCAGCAACGGGCTCGCGGACGGACATGAAATCTCCCGAACTCAGGTTGCGTGAAATGACTCAATCAATCCTAACGCGCGTCCGATGAGCCTTCTGGACCTTCGGACGCGTCACCGCGAGAACCGGAGGCGGATGGAGGCCAGGCGGGCTTTGCGGCGGGCCGTGAGGAGGGCGGCGACCATGTCCAGCCAGCGGGCGAAGACGTCGTCGCGGCGGGACCCGGGGGCCGCGGACTCGGCGGCGCGCATCCAGTCGCGGACGAGTTCGGCCTGCTCCGGACGGATGAGCGGTTCAGGCAGCTTCAGTGCCATCGCCAGCCCGGCGGTGCGGACGTAACGGGCGAGGAAGCCGAGCGGGTACGGTCCCACGTGCAGATCCTCGGCGGCCAGGGCGGCGGCGATCGCCGCGCTGGTGAACAGGCGCTGCCGGTCGGGACCGTCAGGGGCGTCGACGAGACCCCGGCCGAGGGCGGCCGTCACGTCGACGCCGCGCAGTTCGGCGTCCGTGCGGACGGGGACCCCGGGAGCCGCGGTGCCGGGGCTCACTGGGGAAGCTCCACCGCGTTCGGCGTGGGCAGGCCGCCCGCGGGGGCAGCGGGGTTCACGCTGGTATCGGTCAGCGCGCCCAGCTGGCCGTTGACGAACTGGCCGTCGGTCACCCAGGTGGTGTGCCCCCACGGGTTGTAGATCTGCAGCTTGCCGCCGCTGCTGCCGATGATCATCATCTGATGGCCCTCGCTGCCGTTGGTCACGCTGACCGGTACGGGCTTGCCGGAACTCACGGCCTGGTTGATCTGCCCGAGGGTGTCGGCCCGGGCGCCGCTGCTGGCCAGGTCCTGACGCTGGTAGCGGGAGCCGGTCGCCCGTCCCAGGTCCTGGTTGGCGAGCAGGGTCTGGCCCTTGGCGCCGACCCCGGCGGTGTTGTAGGCGTCGGTGCTGACGGTCCCGTCGGCCGCCTGGCCGTCGCTGTACTGGCCCAGGTACTCGGCCTGCAGCCGCTGTTTGAACGCGGCCCCGCCATCCCCCTGCCCGTCTCCGGCGGGGTTGGGGGCGGCAGGCCCCCGGCCGGTGGTGAGGGACAGCATGTAGGCGGGATCCATCTTCGCCTGCGCGATCACCGTCGATGCCGAGACGCAGTCGTTGACGTCCCCCTGGCTGAAACTCTGGCCCTGGTAGCTGTCACTGGACAGGTCCGGGCTGAGATGCGACATCAGCCAGGCCTGGTCGGCGCCGTGCGGCCCGATCACGCTGGCGAACGACCGCAGATCGCCCTGGCCGTGGCCGGCGGCGAGCGCCTGCCACAGATAGCCGGCCTCCAGCGGCGATTTCGCGTCCGCGAGCATCCGGTCGAAGGCCGCCTGGCCCGAAGGTGACATCGCTTCCAGGCGGCGGCCGGCCAGTTCGATCTGGTCCGGGGTAAGCAGCGCGCCGTTCGGACCCTTGAGCCCGGCCAGCTGGGCGCTGGTGAGCGTGTCGTTCCCCGGGGGAGCGATCTTGTCGGCCCCGGCCTGCCCGGCTAGCTTCCGCAGGGCGGCGCTGATCTGCTTCGCCTGCTCTTCGGCCTGCTCGGCGGCGGCTATCCGGACGCTGGCCCCGTCGGCGGCGAGCTGCCTCGCGGGGGAGTTGCGGTCGAGGACCTGGGACACGAGGCTGTCGCGGTCCGCCATGGCCAGGGCGTCGTTCAGCCGCGCGATGCCGGCGCGGTCCCGGTCCTGGGCCTGCGTGAGGTCATCCGCCCACTGGGTGAGGGCCTCGGCGGCCTTCTCCAGCGGGCCCTGGAGTTCGCCCACCTCGCTGCCCAGCGCGGTGATCGCCCGCGCCGCCATGTCCGCGACGGCGCCCTGCCAGATCGACGGCAGGTGGCCGCCGGCCGTGCGGTGGATGTCGTCCGCGGCCTGCCCGTAGCGGGCCGCCGTCTTCGCGCACGCGCGGGCCTGTCCGGCGATCACGGCGGGGTCCCCGGCGGGACCCGGCACCGCGAGCGCGTCGCGGATCGCGCCCTTCAGCGCCTGCGTGATGGCCACCGGGTCGACGGCTTCCAGCAGGTCCGTCCCGAGACCGGGGCCTTCGATCGCGGCCCGCGCGGATCGCAGGTCGTCCAGGGCACTCACCGGGACTGCCCGCCCAGCGCGTTCCGGACCGTGGCGTGGCTGCGCCGCTCAGCGTCCTGGTACGTGGCGGCGGTGGAGGAAACCTTGCCGGCCAGGTCGGCGACGGCCCGCTGGACGATGGCCGACTGGCGGGCCCACTCGCGGCTGAAGCCGTCCCAGGCGTCCGCGACGCCGCCGAGCGCCGCTGTGTCCTGGTGTCCCGTGAACTCCCTGGCCGCCGTGCTGACGTCCTCGGAGCACTGTCTGAGCTGCCCGGACGCGCTGTGCAGCCCCGCGGTGCTGACCTCGAATCCAGCGCCATCCTGCTGAGCCAACGTCACTCCCGTCGTTCCGGCGAGTCCCGATTATGCTCAGATTGTATCTGATTGGGCACTTAGAGTGAATATGTGGCTCGTCGAGGGGAGTCCGGGTCGGCCGGGTACTCCTCGATGGTGAAGTAGAGCCTTTCGGGCGGGGCCCAGAAATGCCAGCGGGGCGTGCTGACCAGGGACAGGTCGTCGGCGATGCGCTTGATTATCGAGTATTCCCGCCGGTCGAACAGGGACTTGTCCTCGTCCGTGAGGACGGCGGCGCCGTGCCAGGCGCCAATGAGGTTTCCGCACACCGAGCCGGTGGCGGCCGAGTCCCCGGAATGGTTCACGGCCAGCAGCAGCGCGTCCCGGCCCTGTTCCGGCTCGGGACAGGCGAGGGCCGCGTACACGGCGACGGCGAGGACCTCCTCCGCGCTCCGGCCGCCGCCGAGCGACTCCACGGTCTCCGCGGACGGAGGCCCGGCCGCGGACGCGTCGACGGCGGCGGTCAGCGCCGCCGTCACCTCCTCGTGCCCGGGACACTGCGCCAGGCCGGGCAGCACGGAGCCGATCGCCTCCGCCAGGGACGAGCCGTCGATCAGGTACCGGATCATGACCGCGAACGCCGCCGCGGACAGGCGCCCCGTCGGGTGACCGTGCGTCATGACCGCTCCCGCCTGCGCCTCCATGAAGATCTCGGTCAGGTCCTTCTGCGGATGCAGGCCGAACGGCGCGGACCGGACCAGGGCGCCGCACCCCTTCTCCACGGGGTTCTTGGGGCGGGCCAGGGTCCCCATTCCCTCGCTGGACAGGCCCGTTACGCACGCGTCATCCGGCGCGCGGCGCTCGTAATTCCAGGGCTGCGCGGCGATCTCCTTCGGCTCGACGCCGCGGCTTTCCGCCTCCGGGATCGCCAGCCAGCGACGATAGAACTGGTAGACGTGCGGGGTGGGGTCGGCCAGCTTCGCGGTCTCGTCGCTCAGTCCCTTCTCGCCGTAGGCGATGTCCTCGATGACCGACGACGTGATCAGGGCCCTGCCCGTTTCGGTCGTCATCTGGGTGCTGCCGGACGTCGTCTCCCGGAAAGGGGCCGGGAGGCGGGTGACGCCCGCCGGGCCGTGAGCGGAGCGGATCTCCTCCAGCGAACTGGACCGGACCGGGCAGCCCAGGGTGTCCCCGACCGCTCCGGCCATCAGGCAGGCCGCGACCCGGTCCAGGTAGCGGGAGACCTGCTCGGCCACCTGCGGGCTCATGATGGGCAGTTCGGGGCCGGCCATTCTCCGCAGCCAGCCCACACCCGGCAGTTCCATCATCTCGGCGTCCGGCGGGACCGCGCCCGCGACGGGGTCTTCCGGCTGGGCGGCCCAGTGGCGCAGGGCCTCCAGGGGAGACTTCCCCTCCGCCTTCGACTGCCGCAGCCGCCGCAGCCAGGCGACGCTCGTGTGCCGGGCCCGCACGTCCTCGTCTTCCCGGCAGACGAAGGACGCGGCGTCGTCGGCGGCTGACGCCCACAGGTAGCCGGCGTGAAGCTCTCCCGTGTGGACCGGCAGGTACCGGACCGGTGAATCCGACCTTCCCGGGTACGCGCCGGACGGCACGGCCTCGTCCCCGGCGGGATAGCTGGCCTTCAGGTCGGCCAGCCGCTCGGGGAAGTGGTACCGCCACCGCGACGTGTCGACCCACGCGAGGTCGACGGCGACCTGGTCCATGGCGAGCCGGCCTTCCACCGCTTCCGCGAGATCCCGCGGAAGCGCGGACAGGCCGTGCCAGGTGCCGAGGATGTTGCCGCAGACCGCGCCGGTAGAGTCCGAGTCCCCGGAATGGTTCACCGACAGCAGCAGGGCGTCCCGGATCTGTCCCGGCTCGGGGTAGCACAGGGCCGCGTACACCGCGATGGCGAGAGCCTCTTCGGCGGTCCATCCGCCGCCGAGCGACTCCACGGTCTCCGGGGTCGGCGGCCCGGCCGCGGCGGCGTCCCGGGCGGCGGTCAGCGCCGCCGTCACCTCCTCGTGTCCCGGCCGGCTGCGCAGCAGCAGGAGCGCGTCCCGGACACCCGTTTGCGGGTGAGCGCCCTCCCCGACGGCCCGGATGATGGCCGCGAGCGCGCCCGCCGCGAGGTAGCCCGACGGGTGGCCGTGGGTCATCACGGACGCGTCGACCGCCTCCTCGAAGACCCGCTCCGAGGACTTCGACATCTGCAGGCCGAAGGGCGCCGCCCGCATGACGGTCCCGCAGCCCTTCGAATCCGGGTTCTTCGGCGTGTCCCGCGTGCCCATCCCACCGAAGGCCAGGCCGGAGGTGCAGGCGTTGCCCGGGGCCCGGCTCGCGTACAGCCACTCCTGCGACGCCAGCCACGACGGGGCGGGGGCCGGCAGGGTCGAGCTCTCCTGGGTCCGGAGCCAGCGCAGGTACGAGCGGTACACGTGCGGCGCCGGGTCGGACCAGGGGTTGGCCGGGCGGTGCGTGGAATTGAAGCTGACGTAGCCGGTGTCGTTGGCGACCGCGGCCGTGATGAGGCCCTCGCAGGTGAACAGCGTCATCTGCGTGTCGTCGGTGACAAGCCCGGACCGGGAGCCGAACGGAACGAACCCGGTGATCCCGTCCTCGCCGTAGCGCCGCCGGATCTGCTCCAGGGAGTCGAACTCGACCGGTGCGCCGAGCGCGTCCCCGATCGCGCCGCCCACCAGGCAGCCCGCCACCCTGGCCACGTTCTGCTCCAGCTCGAGCGTCCGCCACGAGCCCAGCGGCGCGGGGCCGTCGGCGTTGGCCAGGTCCTGAAGCGCGTCCAGGCTCTCCATCTGGCGTTCTTCCGCGCCCGGGGCCACCGCGCCGGTGGGGTGATGGTCGTCGGTGTCGGACGGCCGGCCCGCCCAGTACCGGAAGGCCTCGGCCGGGGTCAGTCCCTCCGCCTTGGACCGGCGCAGCCGCATCACCCAGGCCACACTCGCGTTGGCGGACACATCGGCGGCGGCATCCCGCGGTATGAAGCCCACGGCGTCGTCGGCGACGGAGACCCAGAGGTAGCCCAGAAGGACCTCGTCCAGCGTGACCGGCAGGTACCGGACCGCCGCGTCCGTCTTCCCTGAGTACTCGTCGGGCGCCGAGATGGTCACGAACCCGGGGTCCTCGGACATCGGCCCGATACGCGCCATGTTCACGTCTCCTCGTGGTTGGAAGGCAGGTCGCTAACGGTTGACCCGGCCCCATACGTGCCAGCGTCCCTTGATCGTGGTGCTCCCGGTGATCTGGTACCTCAGCCCGCGGCCGAGAAGCACCTCCCGCTCCCCGGGGGTGGACGAGATGGGATCCACGTACATGCCCGGGGTTCCCGCCGGAACCTCCAGGTGCAGGATCACGCTGCCGGCGCCGGCCGTGACGGCTGGTTGTGACCCGAGCGACGTCGACATGTAGCCCAGCTCATGCTGGCTCGTGCCATCGAGATTCTCCATCGGCGCCCCCGTGAACGCTTCCTCGCCGGTGACCCGGACCACGTTGATGTTCTCCGGCACAGTCTGGGCATGCAAGGCCTGGTCCAGGTTGCGGGCCAGGTCCTTGAACCCGCCGGTGAGCGGCCTTTCGGCCCGCAGGATCTTGTTGAGCGGCCCGTAGGCGTCGCCGGTGTAATCCCGCACGGCCCCATCTTGCTCATGGGTAAGTTTCCCGTACACGTGCCGCCACGCGGCATAACCGTAGCGGGACGCGTCATCGTTATTTCCGAATCGCCGGAACCCGGAGCGGTTGTCGCCGTAGTTGCTGGCGTCGCGGATCGAGCGATCGTCGTAGCGGGGGGCGGGCCGTGCGGGCGCCTGGACCGATTCCGGGACGCTCTTCCCGAACGGGTTGTTGGGCGACGGGGCGGAGGGACCGGCCGGTACCGGGAAGACCGTCGGGCCGGCCGGTCCCGGCTGAGCCGAGGTGCCATGAGGCTTGGCGCCCGGCGAAGCGGAGGCCCCCGGGCCGTCTTTCTTCGTCCACGGGGCGTTCTGCCACGCGTTGTCCGCCGCCGGCGAGTGCGCGGCGGCCGGGGCGGGCACCGGGGTCGTCTCCGGGGCAGGGGAGGCCTGGTCCGGGACGTGACTGGCTGGCCCGCCCGGGGCGGGGGACGGCTGAGCCGGGGAGGGAACGGGCTCCGGTGCCGCGGGCGCGTCCGGGCGCGAAGTGAGCGTGGGGCCCGGGCTCGGAGCCGGGGTCATCGACTCGTTCGGGGTGAAGGCAGGCTGCTTCGAGCCCCAGGCTGGATCCTCGGGACGGACCGCCGGACCGGACGACGGGTCGCTGGCGCTGTCCGGGGCCGTGACGTCGTCGCCAGGCGCGGTGTCGCTCCCGGACGAGGCGAGGTCACCGGGGGTGCGGTCGGCCGGACCATGGTCCGCCGCCGTGCCGTCCGGGTCGTGAAGGCCGCCCGGATCGCGGGGACCGGACGGGTCCCTGGGGTCGCGCGGGGTACCCGGATCGTGTGGCGCGCCGGGATCGTGCGGCGCGGACGCGGGTTCCCCGGGCGCATGATCCCCGCCGGGCGTTTCCCCGTCCCGCCCGTTCAGGCCGTCCCGCCCGTTCAAGCCGTCGTGTCCGTTGAGGTTGTCGTGCCCGGCCAGACCGCCGGATTCGCCGCCCCGGGGATCGTCGCCGGGCCGGAGGGCGTCCGGTTCGGCAGACGTGCGGGCCGGGTCCGGGTCGCGCGGGCCGTCGCCGTTGAGCAGGTGCTGCAGGGAGTTGCGCTGGGGAGCGGCGGGCCCGGGATCCGTCGCCACGGACGCGCCGGTGTCTTCCGGAGCCGGGGCCCTGCCGGCCAGCCTTTCGGGATCCAGCAGCTTCTGGAGCGCGCTGCGATTGTCCGGGACGGCGGGTCCGGCGCTGGCCCCGGCATCCGCGGCGGCGGAGGACGCGGCGTCATCCGTCGCGGATCCGGCGGACCCGGTGAGCTGGGGCGCGTCGCCGAGCGACTGCCGGATCCCGTGGAAGGCATCCACGTGCTGGGCTTCGACGGCCTCCACCGTCTGGCGCTGCGCCGTCAGGCCGTCGCCGATCCCGTGGAACTCTCGCGTCGCCTGGTCATACCCCTTGGACAGCTCGCCGTTGATCTGGTCGATGCTGTCGGCGACGGAGGCCGTCGGACCCCAGTTGCGCAACTGTGCCGCCGCCTGGCCCGGATCGAAACCGCCGCGGGCCGCCTCCAGGTCCGACCCTGCCTCGTGCATCGACGCTGAACCCTCGTCGAAGCTCGACCCCACGTGGGTGAATCCGGCACCTTCGCTCATGAATCGGCAGCTCGCACTGGTCGTTTTGATAGTGGTTCGGGCGGATACGTCAGGCTACGGGACAGAGAGTAAGTTCATTCTGACATATGATGAAATCATAATGTTATCCACTGGTAACTGTTAGCATCGGCTCCGCTATGACGATCATGCTTCCCGACGAGCTGGCCTGGATCCTGAACATGCTGGGCTTCAACTGGCCCAACATCGACGAGGACGAGCTCACCGCGTCCGCGAAGGACCACCGGCAGATGAAGGCCAAGGTCGAGCAGGCGGCGGCCAAGGGACGGGCCTCAGCCGGCAAGGTCGGCGCCGCCAACGAGGGGAAGTCCGTCGACGCGTTCAAGTCCCGCTGGGGGAACGTGTCCGAACCGCACCTGGGCCACCTGGCGGAGGTCCACGGGCTCCTGGCCGACGGCCTGGACGTGCTCGCCGGGGTCGTGGTCGCGGCCAAGACGGCGGTGATCGTGCAACTCGCCGAACTCGCGGCCGAGGTGGCGAGCGCGGCGGCCGCGTCCGTCGTGACGTTCGGGATCTCCGACGCGGCCGGGCTGGCGGCCACGGCGCTGACCCGGATCGCGGTCCGGGACATCCTCAAGGAACTGGAGAAGCAGGCGGGGAAATTCGTCGAGCAGATGCTTCTGTGCGAGGCGTTCCAGGGCCTGATGGCGACGACCGGCAACCTCGCCTCCCAGGAAATCGGGAACTACATCGGGACCCAGCACGGCATCAGCCTGTCGAAGGCCGGGGCGGCCGGAGAGAAATCCGTGGCGGACGGCGCCAAGTCCATGGCCAACGCTCCCGGAGTGGCGCAGGCCGCGTCCGTGGTCGGCATCCAGACCGGACGCGGCCTCCACGGAAAATCCGGGACCGGGTCCGGAGCAGAGGCCGCGCCGGAGCCCGTACCCGTCGGCGAGGAGTAGCGGGCCCGGCGGCCGCCGGTGCCCGGTGACGGCCCTCGCGGCTACGCCGCGGGGAAGTCGGACTTGCGGATGGTGGCGTGGACGCCCTTGACGACGTCGACTACCTGGGAGATGCGGAAGTCCGTCGCGGCGGACAGGTAGGCGTAGGCGAGGCGCGGGTCCATCCCGTAGCGGGCCTGAACCAGGGAAATCGCGGCGCGCACGCAGTTCGCCGTCGCCGTGTCCAGGTCCTCGTCCAGGCCGGTGGGGATCAGGAAGTCGCGGGTCTCGGCCAGCGGCCCGGCCAGTTCCCCGAACTGGCGGACCGCGTCTTCCCGGGCGATCACGTCGAACTTCAGCGTCGCCCGCAGGCTCGCCTCCATCGCCGTCAGGCTCACCTCGCCGTCCCCCTGCGCGAAGTGCGGGTCGCCGACGTAGGCCAGCGCCCCGTCGACCCGCACCGGCAGGTACAAGGTGGCGCCAACGGTCAGGAGGTTGATGTCGATGTTGCCGCCGTACGGGCCCGGCGGGACCGAGTTCGGGCGCTGGTCTCCGGGCACCGCCACGCCCATGATGCCGAGAAACGGCGCCAGCGGGAACGAGACCCGGGGCCCGGCTCCCTCGGACAGCGGCAGGAGACCGTGCGTGCCGGCGTCGTCGACGCGGGCGAAGGCGCTGTAGAGCTGACCTTCCAGCGGGTACTCGCCGGGGAGCGCGCCCTTCCCGTGGCGGTTGGAGATCACGCCATAGGGAACGCGGGGCGTCGTCTCCCGCACCGTGATCGCGAGCAGGTCCCCCGTCCGGGCGCCCTCCACCGCGATCGGGCGGCTGACGACGTGCGGGCCGTCCGCGCCGAACTCGTGCCTGGTGTCGCTGGCCGCGAGCGCGACCGCGTCGTCCAGGACCTCGACGCCGTACGGCTCGAAGAAGGCCCGCGGGTCGCGTCCCTGGTCCTCGAGGATGCCCTCGTGGCTGATCGTGTCGATCGTGACGTCGGCACCGGGACTCACCGTCAGCGCGGGCGCGTCCTTCTCGCACGGCAGCCGTCCCCACAGCACGTTGTCCACCGTGCTGGGCAGGTAGGTGCCCGACTGAATATGACCCTGGTGCAGTTGCAGTGCCTTGTCCACGGTCGGATCCTACAGAGCCAGTCAGGCTCCCGGCGATGGGCAGCGGGCTCGGAGCACCTCGGCACCATCGCCGCTCAGCTCGTCGCAGTAGGCGGCGCGCCCGGTCATGGCCATGATCAGGGCCACGGTGCCGCCGGATACCAGCGGGCCGGAGCCAGCCTCGAAGGGACCGTCGGCGGCCCGCAGGCGCAGACCCGAGATCCGTTTTCTGGCCGGGACGAGCATGTCCGAACCCTGGAAGTAGCCGGCCACCCGGGTAAGCGTGGCGACCGGATAGTCGCGGCGCAGGCCCAGCGGGCGGCGGATGTCCTCGGCATGCACGATCGTCTCGCCGAGGACCGCGACGGGCGGCACCGGCGCCTTGACGGTGCTGGTGACGACGCGACGGAACCGGGTGAGAGTCTCGGCCGGGGTAGCGCCGAGCTGCTCGCCCAGCCTCATGACGACCATCTTGTCGAAGTCGAACCGGCACCGGATCACGCCGGCCAGCCACCGGCCGGGGCCGAGACTGGCCCCGGCGGTGAGGTGCGCCAGCACCTGGCGCACGGTGAGGCCGGCGCACAGCGACGGCGTCTCCCACTGCTGGTCCGTCAGGGCCGCGAGGTCAGCCGCCAGGGTGGCCCGCTCGGCATGCACCAGCGGCCAGACGCCGCCCGCGGGCGAGTCCGTGCTCATCCGTCAGAAGTTATTCGGGTCGGGGCCGGTGCGGTGGTCGCGGTTGAGGGCGCTGATGGCCTTCAGGTCCGCGTCGGTCAGCTCGAAGCCGAAGACGTCGAAGTTCTCCCGGGCCCGGGACGCGGTCACCGTCTTCGGGATCACGACGCAGTCCAGCTGCAGGTGCCAGCGGATGACGACCTGGGCCGGGCTCTTGCCGTGCCGCTGGCCGATCTCGGACAGGACCGGCTCGGCCAGCAGGTCCCCGCCCTTCGCGAGGGGGCTCCAGGACTCGGTCACGACGCCGTTCGCCTTGCCGTAGTCCCGGACCGCCTGCTGGGTCAGGTACGGGTGCAGTTCGACCTGGTTCACGGCCGGCACGATGTCCGTCTCGGCCCTCAGCCGGTCCAGGTGGGCGGGCTCGAAGTTGGACACGCCGATCGACTTCACGCGGCCCTCGGAACGGATCTGCGCCAGCGTCTGCCACGTCTCGACGTACAGGCCCTGGGACGGGACCGGCCAGTGGATCAGGAACAGGTCCAGGTAGTCCAGGCCGAGCCGCTCGAGGCTCTCCTCGAACGAACGGGCCGTCTTCTCCCGGCCCTGCGCGTCGTTCCACACCTTGGAGGTGATGAACAGCTGCTCCCGGGGGAGGCCGCTGGCCTTGATCGCGGCGCCGACGCCGCGCTCGTTCCGGTACAGCGACGCCGTGTCGATGGACCGGTACCCGGCTTCGAAGGCCTGCTCGACGGCCTTCTGCGTCTCCTCGTCCGGAACCTGGAACACCCCGAAGCCGAGCTGCGGGATCCGGTTGCCGTCATTGAGCGTGATGTTAGGGACGGTGTTGGAAGCCATACACCTATTCGATCAAAGAGTTATTCGACGCGGGCGATGGGGGTGCCCTGGGAGACTTCCTCGCCTTCGGGGACCAGCAGGGTGATCGTGCCCGCCGCCGGCGGGTACACCTCCATGTCGACCTTGTCGACGGCGACCTCGGCGATCAGGGTCTCCGGGCCGACCTGCTCGCCCGGCTCGACGAACCACGTCGAGACGACGCCCTTGGCCGAGGCGTCGTCCGACATGTGCGGGAACGGGACGGCGGCCATCAGGCCAGGGCCTCCCGGACCGCCGTCTCGATGCGGGCCGGGGTCGGCAGGACCGCGTACTCCAGGTCGCGCGCGTACGGGATCGGCACGTCGGGGACGGCCACCCGCGCCACGTGCTTCAGCAGCGACGGGTTCCGCTCGGCCACGGAGGCGATGACCTCTCCGCTCAGCCCGAACGACTGGTAGTCCTCGTCCACGACGATCAGCCGGCCGGTCTTCGACACCGACGCGGTGACCGTGTCGGCGTCCAGCGGGACGAGCGAGCGCAGGTCGATGACCTCGACGTCGATACCCTGCGGCGCGAGCGTCTCCGCGACGTCCAGGGCGTGGTGGACCGACAGGGACAGCGTCACGATCGTGACGTCCTTACCGGGGCGCGCGACGCGGGCCTTGCCGATCGGGACCTCGTACTCCTGCTCCGGGACGGCGCCGACCGACCGCGGGTTCTTCTTCATCCAGGGCAGGCCCATGACGCCCTTGTGGAACATGTAGACCACGGGGTCGTCGCTGCGGATCGCCGCGGTCATCAGGCCCTTGGCGTCGTACGGGTTCGACGGGACGACGACCTTCATCCCGGGCAGGTGCGCGAACGTGCCCCAGAGGGTCTGCGAGTGCTGGGCGCCGTCGCTGTAGCCGCCGCCCACGGCCGTGGTCAGAACCATCGGGACCCGCACGTTGCCGCCGGACTCGAAGTGGATCTTCGCCATGTGGTTGTAGATCTGGTCCATGCAGACGCCGAAGAAGTCGGCGAACATGAGCTCCACGACCGGGCGCATTCCCTCGACGGCCGCGCCGATGCCGAGGCCGATGAACGCGGTCTCCGAGATGGGCGTGTCGAGGACCCGCCGCGGGCCGAACTCCTCCAGCAGGCCGGTCGTCGAGGAGAAGATGCCGCCGTAGGCGCCGACGTCCTCGCCCATCACGAAGACGCCGTCGTCGGAGCGCATCCGCTGGGCCACGGCCTCGGAGATCGCCTTCGACGTCGACAGGCGGCGCTTGCCCGCTTCGGGCTCGATGGGCAGGGACACCGACGGGGCGGGACTGGCGATGCTCATGATGCTGCTCCCGTCGTGGTGAAGACGTATTTCAGGGCGTCGCCCGCGGACGGGACCGGGGAGTTCTTCGCGTAGGCGATCGCCTCCTCGACCTGCTCGGACGCCTTCGCCGTCATCATGTCGAAGTCCTGGTCCGCGATGACGCTTTCCTTGAGCAGGGTCTCCTTGAAGGTGGGGATCGGGTCGCGGCCCGGCACGCCGTCCAGGTCGGAACGGTAGGCCTGCGCGTCACCCTCGAAGTGCCCCCACAGCCGCAGCGTGTGGACTTCGATGAGGGACGGGCCGTCGCCCTCGCGGGCCCTCGACACCGCCTCGCCCGCGGCCGCGTACACCCCCTCCACCGAGTTGTCCTCGACCCGCGTACCCGGAATCCCGTACGCGGCGGCCCGCTCCGCGTTCGACGCCACCGACGTGGACGCCGCGCGGGGTACCGAGATACCCCAGTCATTGTCCTCGACGACGAACACCACCGGCAGCTTCCACAGCGCCGCGAGGTTCAGCGACTCGTGGAACGCGCCCTGGTTGGCGGCGCCCTCGCCGGTCACCGCGACGGCGACCTGCCCCTGGCCCTGGCGCTGGAAGGCGAAGGCCTGGCCGAGAGCCGGGGGAAGGCCTTCGGCGATGATGCCGGAGCAGGAGAAGTGCGCCGCCGGATCGAACAGGTGCATGTGGCCGCCGCGGCCCCGGCCGAGCCCGGTCTCGCGGCCGAAGATCTCCGCGGTCATCGCCTTGAGATCCACGCCGTGCGCGATCGCCAGGTGATGGGGGCGGTGCGTCGCGGTCACCGCGTCATCCGCGGTCAGGTGCGCGCAGGTTCCGGCGGCCACCGGTTCCTGGCCCGCCGCCAGGTGCATCTCCCCGGGAACGAGACCCGCGCCGATATCGAAGCCGGGCGACTTGTCCGCGTGGTACTCCCGCAGGATCGCCTCTTCGAAGGTGCGGATCAGCACCATGGTGCGCAGAAGATTTTTGCTTACATCGGGATTCAGCGTCATCGCTGGCCTCCGCAGGTTTTTGGCTGGACGCGACACCCGCTGGGATGCCGCGTCCTTAATCCGTCAGGCTACGGATACGGCGGGCGACGGTGAAGGGCGCGAATTTCAGATGATGAAATGCGGTGTCTCAACGTGTCGCCGGCCATCGGGTCAGACGCTGAACCGTTCCGTCCCGAGGCGGAGGGCGAGCTTGGCCGCGATCTGCTGCAGGGCGGGCACGAACTGGCCGGAACCGGCGTGCGGGGCGTCCTTCGGCAGCGAGATCGCGAGCGACGCGATGACGCCGGGCGCGCGCACGGGGACGGCCAGGCAGGTGAACCCGAGCGCGTACTCCTCGCGGTCGATCGTGGCGCCGGCCAGCCGGTCCAGTTGCGCGAGCAGGGCCCGCTGGTCGCTGATGGTGTGCGGCGTCAGCTCGGCCAGCGGATGCCGGGACAGGTAGTCCAGGCGGGCCTGGCCGGGCAGTTCGGCCAGGATCTGCTTGCCGAGCGCGGTCGCGTGGGCGCTGTCCTGCGCGCCGACCCACAGTTCCACCCGCGGGTAGCGGCGGGCGTCGACGATATCGACCAGGTGGACCTCGCCGTCGTCCTCGCTGTAACGGGACAGGTAGGCGGTCGCCCCGGTCACCTCGACGACCTCATGCAGCGCGCTTCGGACCCGGGCCAGGAACACGCCGTCGTCCTCACGGGGACGCAGGGCCGGGAACCGGGGGCCGAGCACCAGGCCGTCGGGTTCCTGGCTGAGATAGCCCTCGTGGATCAGCGTGCGCACGATGTTGTAGGTCGTGCCGAGGGTGAGGCCGGTGTGCCGGGCCAGGGCCTTCGGCGTGACCGGACGGGATTCGTTCGCGACGACATCAACCAGCCTCAGGGCACGCCGCACTGACCCGAGCAGTGTCGTCTCAGTGCCCGGCAGGTCGTGCGAACGAGGGTTGCTCATCATCGACTCCGCACTTGGTTCCGCCGTAAGAATACGACGGGTGACGCCCAGTGAGGAGAGCTTAATCGGCGGGCGGGCGGAATGCGGGACGGCTCCGGAAACTCCCGGGATTGCGGGCAGGCCCTGATGCTCCGGTGACGGTTCCGGCGGTTCGCCGGATTCCCCGGTGGCGACGGTCTCCGGCTGGCCTGCGGCGGGGGAGTCGGCCGGGAAGGTCACGATCCGGAACCGGGAAGGTGGATTGTGTGGACGGCGATATGGGCGTTTTGTCGGATGGGGAGATCTAGTTTGATGGGATGGCTAAATATCCTTTTGATCACGTCTCTGGGTTGTATTGCGGCATGTTACCGGCGAGTGTAATGTTCGTGACATTCGCTGGTTAGGGCGGAGATAATGCCGTCAGGGTGGTGACGGATGAAGGGTGGGTACGGGATGCGTATTTCAAAGGGTCTTGGATTCGTGGGCGTTAGTGCTGCGATGGGTGCGGTCGTGATGATTCCCGCCGCGGTCAGTGCGGGGACCACGTACAACTCCACGGCGACGGGCACCGCGGGGTCGGTGACAGTCGCCGGTAATAATTTGCCAGTTCCAGACAATTCAGTCACAGCTACTAACAACTCGGGCCCGCAGGCCGCCGAACTCGGGATCAGCACTCTGGCGGGCGCGCTCCCCAGCACGCCGCTCGGGGACAGTCTGAAGAAGGCCCTGCCGAACGGCGCCAACCTGGTGACCGAGACCGCGACCGCCGCGTCCGACGGCAAGTCGACGGCGTGCGCCGGATTCCTTCTGACCGGCGACTGCACGGCCGACGGCAAGCCGCAGCCGCTCACGATCAGCCTGTCGGCCGGGGACCTTCCCGGGCTGCCGCCGAGCCTGACCGGTGGTGGCACCGCCACTGGCCAGAATGCGGCCTATTCGGACAAGCTCTCGAAGGCAGGCAGCGGGCCGTCCGTCCCGGCGCTGCCGACGAGCCTGCCGACGAGCCTTCCGACCTCGTTGCCCAAGAGCAACCCGCTTTCTCCGGCGGGTAACACTCCGAAATCGACGCAGAATTCCTCCGCGGCGTCCAGCCCGCTCGCGGGCTTCCAGATCGTGCTGACCCTGACCGGGCCTCAGGCGGCCTGCACCGCGGGACCGGACGGAAGCTCCGGCTCCAACTTCACCGCGACGCAGAGCCTGGCGTCCGTCAACGTGAACATCCTGAACAACGGCACGTCCGTCCTGCCCAGCGGGCCGATCGCGCTGAAGGCCGGTGACATCCTGGGACAGCTTCCTTCCGGGGTGCCCTCGCAGCTCAAGCAGGCGCTTCAGTCAAGCCCGCTTGACGTGACGATCGACCCCGGCAGCACCAAGGGGGTCGGCTCGGGACCGGAGACGACGGCGACGGCCGGGGAGCTGGGAATCAGCGCCAATGGCACGCAGATCCTGGACGTGAAGGGCGCGCAGGCCACCTGCGGGCCGAACAAGGCCGCGGTTACCCCGCCGGCGTCGAAGCCGCCGGCGAAGACGACCTCGTCCGAGACGCCTCTCGGGGGCGGGATCCAGACGGACGAAGGACGTTCGGGTTCCGGTTCTGACCCCGCCATGTGGGCGGGCGTGGCCGGTGCCGCGGTCGTCGGGGGCACGGCCACTGGCCTGACCATGTGGCGTCGTCGTCGCAACGCGCTGTAAGAGTCGTCTTTCGTGAAAAGGAACGACTGGATTTTCACGATCGTCGTGGCGGTGCTGTTCGCGGGACTCGCCGGCGGATTCCTGGAGTGGATTCACAGCTTCGGGCCTAAATCCGGCGGGTCCCCGTCCGGCGCCGCCGCGGCGGTCGGATCGGGCTCGGGGTCGCAGGCGAGCCGGCTCGTGATCCCGAGCATCGGGGCCGACGCGCCGGTCGTCGACGCGGGCGCCACCGGGCCGGACGGCGGCGCCTTCGACGTGCCGAACAGCGTTCACGTCGTGGCGTGGTGGGACGGCCTCTGGAAGTCGCCCAACGGGAACGTGCAGGAGAAGGTGGCCAAGCCGGGGCAGCCCGGAGTGGCGCTGCTGGCCGGGCACATCGACTCCGCCGCGCAGGGGCATGGCGCGCTCTACCGGCTGCAGCAGATCAAAACGGGGGCGCCGATCACCGTCTACGGCGCCAACGGGTCAACCACGCGCTGGAAGGTGACCAGGCTGCAGATCGTCGCCAAGAGCGCGCTGCCCAAGACCCTGTTCGTCAACAACGGCCCGGTACGGCTGGCCGTCGTATCGTGCGGCGGCCCGTTCGACGCCGCGACCGGCCATTACGTCGACAACGTGATCGCCTGGGCGTCTCCCGCCGCGTAGCGGTTTCCGGCGCCCGGGAGCCGGATTGTTACTGGAGAGTAGGTCTGTCTTGGTTCGCGGGTTTTCCCCGAGTTAAAATCACGGAAATTTTCCGGATTGGGCGGAAGTGATCGCTCGGGGAAGGCTCGCATGCCCGTTCTCGCTCGCGTTATTTCTCTGATGCTGCTGGCCGTTTCACTGGCGGCGTGCTCCGTTTCCGCGGCCGGAAAGCCCGACCCGCGAAGCCCGGACAGGGAAAATCCGGCTTCGTCCGCCGGCCCGCTGGGAGTTCTCCGCATGCCATCCGGTGCGACGCCGTGGAAAGAGGACAGGAAGGCCCCGCTGGGGCTTACGGCGTTCGTCCGGGGCTTTTACGTCAAGAGCGCCTGGGATAACGAGGAGAAACAGTACGCTCAGCGCAAATTCCTGTCTGGCACGGTTCAGGGGTGGATCAACTCCGACAACTCCCAGCAGTTCATCTCCATCGCCCGCTTCGCGAACCCGAAGGGTGCCCAGTCCGCCCACAACGACCTGGTGGATGCCCTCACGCAGGACGTGTCCAAGAACGAGACGAAGGTGACTGACCCGGTCGACCAGGGCGCGGGCATAGCCGACTCGCAGCCGGATTCCCTGGGGAACGACGAAGTGGACCTGTGCGCCCAGGTCGGTGACTACCTGGTCGACGTGCATGAGTACACGGCCAGAACACCCGACCCGGACGCCGCCGCGGAACTGCTGCGCCAGCAGGTCGCGGTGCTCAAGAAGAGCCGTTGACGTCCGCCCCCGGGTGCCGCGGCTGGTAGGAGCCGACCTCATAGGAGCGGGTGGCGGCCACGATGCGGTTCCAGGCGTTGATCGTCACGATCGCGGTGAGCAGGGCGGCGATCTCCTGATCGCTGAACTCGGCCGCGACCGCCTCGTAGTCCGAGTCCGGCACGTGGGTGCCCGCCACCAGGGTCACGGACTCGGCGAACGCGAGCGCCGCCCGTTCCCGGGCCGTGTAGAACGGGGCCTCCCGCCAGGCCGGCAGCGCGTAAATCCGCTGCTCGGTCTCCCCGGCCGCGCGGGCGTCCTTCGTGTGCATGTCGAGGCAGTAGGCGCACCCGTTCAGCTGCGAAGCCCGGATCTTGACCAGTTCTGCCAGCAGAGGCTCGACACCGGCCTCGCTGAGTTCCGTGGTGGAGGCCCGCTGAAGCTGCGCCATCGCCCGGGAGAAACCGGGTGCCGCCGTCTGGAGGCTGATCCGCCCGGAGGTCGTCCGCGTCGTCGTCATACGGTCACGGTAGCCCCCGGACGGCCCAGCTGTATGGTCCAAAAGCATGAGACAACACTGGGCCAATCCCGACCTTCACCTGGACCTGGACCAGTTCGGTTCCCGTCCCGGGCGGGCGCTGGAGGACGGGCTGCGCGCCGCCGTCCGCGACGGGCGGCTCACCCCCGGCACCCGGCTGCCCGCCTCCCGGTCCCTCGCCGCCGACCTGGGGATCGCGCGGAACACCGTCGCCGGCGTGTACGCGCAGCTGACCGCAGAAGGCTGGCTCACCGCCCGCACCGGTGCCGGAACCTGGATCGCGGAGCATCCGGCCCCGGCCGCCGAAGCCGCCCACCGGGAACCGGCGTCGCCGCCCCGGCCCCGGTACCCGCTGCATCCGGGGTTGCCGGACCTGACCGCCTTTCCCCGGCGGGACTGGCTGGCCGCGGGCCGCCGGGCACTGAACGCATCATCCGTTTCGTCCCTTGGGTATCCGGATCCCCGGGGCGCGCCGGTCCTGCGAGAGGCCCTGGCCGGGTACCTGGCCCGGGCGCGGGGTGTCAGCGTCAGCCCGGAGCAGATCGTGGTGTGCTCGGGGTTCGCCCACGGGCTGGCGCTGCTGGGCCGGGTGCTGCGGGGCCGGGACGTGTCCGCGATCGCCGTCGAGGAGTTCGGGCTTCCCGAGCATCAGCGGGTCATCGCCGGGTCGGGGCTGCGCCTGGCGCCGCTGCCGGTCGACGGCGACGGGGCGGTGCCGTCGGACGCGGTGCTCGCGGACGCGGGCGCCGCGCTGCTGACGCCCGCGCACCAGTTCCCGCTCGGCGTGACCCTCAGCCCGGAACGCCGGCGGCGGTTCGCCGAATGGGCGGCCGGAACCGGGGCGTTGCTGATCGAGGACGACTACGACGGCGAGTTCCGCTACGACCGGCACCCGGTCGGCGCCCTGCACGCCCTCGCGCCCCGGCACGTCGTCTACGGCGGCACCGCGAGCAAGGCCCTCGCCCCCGGGCTGCGCCTCGGCTGGCTGGCGCTCCCGGCGCGACTGGTCGACGACGTCATCAGCGCGGCGAGACTCGTCCGGGGAGGCCCGGACGTGATCGGGCAGCTCACCCTCGCCGAGTTCATCACCTCCAGCGGCTACGACCGGCAGGTACGGCAGGCCCGGCTCGCCTGCCGGCGCCGCCGCGATGAGCTCGTCTCCGCTCTTCGTCGGGAGGCACCCGCCGCCCGGGTCAGCGGGATCGCGGCCGGACTGCACGCCCTCGTCGAACTGCCGCCGGGACTGACGGAGGAGACCGCCATCGGCCGCGCCCTGCACCGCGGGGTCGAGGTCCAGGGACTCGCCCCGTGCGCGGCCGCGCCGGGCATCGGCCACGCCCCCGCGCTGACCGTCGGCTACGGCTGCCCCTCGCCCCGCGCGTTCCCCGCCGCGATCGCCGGCCTCTGCGCCGCTCTCCGCGAACCGGGATAGTTTCGTAGTGACGTCGGGGTCAGGAGGCGGCTGATGGAGCGCGACACGCCACTGCGCGGCGTCGGCAAGACCGCGCTGGGCATGGCGATGATCAGGGCGGGGGAGAGTGGCCGGGCCGACCGGCTGTTCGACGACCCGTACGCCCAGGCATTCCTTGAGGCCGCCCCCGCCGCGTTCGCCGCCGACGAGGCCCGGGCGGTCCGGGACCGGTCGTCGGCCTCCCTCGGCGCGGCCTTCGCGTCCCACGCCGTCCTCCGCACCCGGTTCTTCGACGATTTCCTGCTCACGGCGGTCGGCGCGGGATGCCGGCAAGTGATCCTGCTCGCGGCCGGGCTCGACTCGCGC
>Ga0131853_10005791_pt1 | contig 22356 bp, 17 predicted proteins | sample TergutLab28metaG_FD_92764 | JGI IMG/M metagenome (GOLD analysis project Ga0131853, IMG submission 92764) | Labiotermes labralis P1 segment gut microbial communities from Petit-Saut dam, French Guiana - Lab288 P1 (version 2) (version 2) | ecosystem: Host-associated > Arthropoda: Insects >... | reverse complement strand
TTTGAAGCAAACTTATTCAAAAAGTATCGATCATGTGATATAAATAGCATAGTGCAATCCCACTCAGATACAACATTTTCAATCCATTCTCTTGTTTCAATATCAAGATGATTTGTTGGCTCATCAAGTATTAAAAAATTTGCTTTTTCCTGCATGAGAAGGCATAGTTTTAAACGACTTTTCTCTCCACCAGAAAGAGTTCCAACTTTTTTTAATACGTCTGCTCCTCTAAATAAAAAGCGTGCAAGTATGCTTCTGGCTTTTTCTTCTAAAACACCTAATGTATTACGCAAAGTTTCAAGCACTGTTACGTTTTCGTCATCAAAATATATAATTTGAGGCATATACGCAATTTTTATGTTGCTACTCACCTTAATAATCCCACTATCACAAGCTTCCTCATCCATTATTAGCCTAAGTAAAGTCGATTTTCCGCAACCATTTGCACCAATTAGGGCAATACGGTCGTTTCGCCAGACACTAAGGCTTACATTTTTAAGTAAAACATTATCGCCATAGTTTTTATATACTTTATCAAGCGTAAACACTTCTTTCGCCGCATGACCTGTTCCGCTAAACTCCTCCGCCATTTTTCTTGATGTTATAGGCTTATCCACTTTTTCCATGTGGTCAATCCTCGACAATATAGCATGATGTTTTGTTGTAAACCTATTTTGTTCAACAAACCATTTTGCCCTATCTTCAATTCTTTTAATTTCTTTTTGTTGGCGTTCGTATTGCTCTAATTGCGAAATGAATCTGCGTTCTTTTTCCTCAGCATACCATGAATAGTTTCCAGTATAAAAATTTACTTTCCCTTCTTCAATTTCTATTATTCTAGTTATAACATTATCAAGGAAAACTCTATCATGCGATATAGTTATAACAGTGCCTTGAAATTCTTTAAGGAAATTTTCTAACCATTTAAGCGAATTTAAATCAAGATGATTTGTTGGTTCGTCGAGTAAAAGTATATCGCAATCACGCAAAAGAATACGAGCTAAATTTATACGTGTTTTCTCACCACCGCTTAATAATCTGAAAGGGCTCTTTCTTAGTGTTTCAGAAATATTCATTCCGTTGCATATTTTTTCAATTTTAAATTCTATATCATATCCTCCGAGCCGCTCATATTCTTCCATTAATTTACCGTATTTCATTAAAGCTTTTTCGTTAGCATCGCCCTCAATTCTTTTCATTGCTTCATAAACTTCGGTTATTTCCTTAAATGATGAACGCAAAATATCGTCCACCGTATCGCTTTCATTAAAAATAGGAATTTGTGCGAGAATTTCAACTTTCTTGCCTGATGCTTTAGAAAGGCTACCACCATCATAAGGCTCGTTTTCAGCTATTATTTTAAACAAGGTTGTTTTACCAGAACCGTTTTTGCCAAGCAACCCAATTTTTTCGCCTTTGTAAACCTCAAATGTAATTCCTTTAAGAACATGGTTGGCACCATAATATTTATTTAACTCGTGTACTGAAATATCAATCATAATAAAAAACTCCTTTATATTTTGGCATAAAAATACCCTGTGCAAATTGTTTTACTTGCACAGGGCACCAAATAAAGGGTATATTTTACCCAGTATGTGATGATAGGCACGCAAAACAATCTCTTCCTAAAAATGGGCAGACTTCCCCCTTTGAGGTAACTGTTCCCATTGCAAGTTGACGGTTTGCAACCGCCAAAAATGCACAGTTGTTTGTTGTGCCTATTCTATATTGTTTCATACCTATCACCACCTTTCACGTAAATATTAGTTTAATATTATCATAAAAATATTAATAAGTCAAGATTAATTTGGTGATACCAAAATATCTTCTGGTCTTGAATTAGGTCTTTCTAAAAGAGTCTACATACGATTTATAATATTATCTAGCCATGTACACATGTTAGAAAGAAGTAGCCAAACAGTATGCCTTTATTTCGTCAACATGTTCTTTTTGGTGAGCTAATAAGTCTTTATATGTCGTTCCTGCCATGGCGTATATAAATGGGTCGCCTACATCTGTAGTAATACCACTTAACTCTTCAATAATGGCATGTGTACAAAAAGGAACATAAGTTTCACAATATCCACCTTCATGCAAACAAACTATACGCCCGTTTGCATAATCTTCTGCAAGCTTTTTTATGGTTTTTGTCATGTATCTATATCCATCTGTTGAGAGCATCATTCGCCCTAGAGGGTCAAAAATACTTGCATCTTGCCCTGCCGAAACTAGTATAAGCTCTGGCTTAAAGTTTTCTATTGCAGGAGTTATTATTTGCTCAAAGGCATATTTATAAACTGCATCACCAGAAGCTGCATGTAAAGGAATATTAATAGTAAAACCTTTACCTGCACCCATTCCAATATCCTCTTTTTTACCCCTATTTATAGGCTCTAGTCCATCTTGATGTATAGATATAAACAATACACTATCATCTTCATAAAAAGCATCTTCCGTGCCATTACCGTGATGTGCATCCCAATCAAGGATAAGAATTTTTTTTATCCCTAGTTCTTTTTGGGCGTACTTGGTAGCTATAACAATATTATTGAATATGCAAAATCCCATGCCTCGGTCTGCCTCAGCATGATGGCCCGGCGGCCTTGTAAGTACATATGCCGTTTTTATTGTATCACTTTCTACTACGGTTTTAACCGCAGTAATTGCACCACCAACTGAAAGTTTGGCTATTTCATAAGAGCCTCGCCCCACTATGGCAGAATCACCACAGTCTATTCCGCCAATTTGGCTCATTTCTTTTACTGCTTCTATATGCCGTTTTGTATGATAATACTCTAATTGCTCTTCTGTTGCAGGCTCTGGCTTTATTTGTACTAATTGAGCCATTAACCCACTTTTTTCTAATAAATTTTTAACTCTTCGCTTGCTTTCTGGGCTTTCGACAGAACCATTTCCTTGAATATAACCACCTGCTGGCTCAAACAATGCTCCATCGCCTGCATTGTGCCAAAAATAGCTCTCATCCCATATAAATGCTGTATTCTTTTCCTTTTCCATATCGTTATACCTACCTCTTTATCCACATTGCTGGCCTTATACCTGCACTAAAAAGTGCCATGCTTTGGCGGTTAACAAAATCACCCGTTACAGAAACTCTACCATCTACAGTTACAACAGAAACAAAATTTTGAGAATTCCCCGAAGTTCGCAAAATCCACCTAGATGGTGAATTGTTCTTAAGTGTTGCTTTGCGGTTATCGTTAAAATTATCGTCGATAAAAAACTTGATTTTTGGATTTTTAAGTTGGCCGCTATCACCAAAGTATTTTACTACCTCTTCGACTGATAGAAGAAAAATTTTATCCATTGTAGAATTTCCACCACAAGTATTATACCACGGATTAGCATTATTAATTATTTTAGTTTCAAGTATTTGTGATTTTTCGCTAGAAGTAAATCCACCATAAAAATCATCATTTAAATATTTACGTACAGTAGAATTTTCCCATGTTATATTTTCATATAAGTCATGATATTTTTTAGTTTCTATAATTTTTTCGGATAATATTAGTATACTATCATCACGCTCTTCTAAAACAACCCAATTATATTCACCAAATGTTATTTGATGCTGCTTTTGTGCAGACCTCCATAATGGATATAAAACAGCACTCTCTGTAAACACCATTAGCTCGCCCACTGGTTGATAGCCAAATTTCCCGTAAACCCCACTGCCAAAATAAGGAGTACTTGCTTCAAGATATGTTGAAATTCCTTGTTTATCAAACTCATCCAAACTATGTTTAAGTAGTTTAGCACCTACACCTGTTCCTTGTGTTTTTTTATCAACAGCAAAGCCTACTAATTGGTAAAATGCTATATTAGGCGGCTCACTATAATGCGAATTATCTGCAACTGCTTGAAACTTATCTGCATAAATACCAGCCACCGTATTTATATCATCATAAATACTTGCATCAACATCATGTGGAAGCCACACAGAAGCTCCTAATATCTTATTAGATCCATTTTCAGCCACATTAACTACCGCACCTTTGGCATTAAGGTATACTTTGTAATATTCTGTTACCACCTTGTGCCGATCTTCGTCGTTTTCTACCACCCATTTAAAAAATATATCATCATAATATCCTGTAGATATTAGGCTTGCTATTTTATTAAGCTCTTCAATCCTCATTGATCTTATTGTAACATCTTGCACTAATAAACCTCCTAACTATTGTGAGAACATAAATTATGATATACCCCACCTTTAGCGACGAGCTCTTCATGCGTTCCAATTTCTGCAACTTTACCATTATCCAAAACTACAATCATATCAGCAGAAATCACATTTTCTAAATTATGAGTTGTGAGTAAAATAGTATGATCTTGCCTTAAAGAATTTATTGTTTCCATTATGTGCCTTTCAGATTCTTTATCTAAGGCACTTGTTGCCTCATCAAAAACAAGTATAGGAGCTTGTTTTACTAAGGCACGAGCTATAGCAATACGCTGCTTTTGCCCGCCCGAAAGAGTTGAGCCTTTCTCACCACAAGGTGTATCATAACCCTCTTCAAACTCTTCTATAAAACTGTGTGCTGCCGCACGTTTTGAAGCTTTGATTATATCCTCATCAGAAACAGCAATCCCTGCAGCACCCATTGCTATATTTTGCTTTATACTTAGATCAAAAAGTTTGCAACTTTGGTCTACATAAGCAAAATTTTGTCTCCAGTTTCGTAGTGAGCTTTCAGCAAAAGTTAAATCACCCACGCTTATTCCTATCTCTTCTCTTTCATACATACCAATAATTGCCCTTAAAAGAGTAGACTTTCCACTACCAGACTCACCAACCAACGCAACCATCTTATTTTCAGCAATTTTAAGGTTTATTTCTTTAAGCACATCTATTTCAGAATCTAAGTATCTAAAGTTAAAATTTTTAATTTCTATTTCATAACCACTTGCTTTTTTTGAAAAATCAGTGCCTTTATGTTCAGAAGTTACCCCATCTTTTTCAAGTATTTTAAACACTCGCTTAGCTCCTGCAATGTGAGGCTGCAATCCTGCATAACTTGCACCTATTTGCCCGATTGAAGATGTTAATGAAGAACTCATAACAAAAACTGTAGCCAAAACAGGAAAATCTACCCGCCCCGTTGCCGCAAGCCAGCCACCAAAACCGAATACAACCACCAAATTTAACCAACCTTCTACCGTTTGAAACAAGTTTTGCCCCATGCGAATAAAACCTTGTTTAATATTTAGTGCTTTTATGCGTCGATTTTCTTTATCAAAAGTTAAAAAAGCTTGTGGCTGCATATTATATGCTCTTATTGCCATTGCCCCAGAAAAAACATTGCTCGCTTCTTTTAAAGAATCAGCATTAGCTTCTAGCTGTTCACGCCCTACTCTAGCTAAAGGCTCTGTAAAACGGTGCTGCATAATAAAGCTTAATGCACCTACAACAAGTGAAGCCAAACCAAGCCTCCAGTCCATAACTAAAATAGTAACTGCCGCACCAACAAAAGTTATTGCGTTGTTTAAAAGCATCATTAATGAATTTCCAAAAACGCCTTCTGCGGTGTTTGCATCAGTATTTATCGAAGCTATTCCTTCACCGCTATGTGCCATATCTTCTATACCTGTGCGCATAAAAGTACGGAAAAGCTGGCGTTTTAAATCCATCATAGCACGTTCTATAGAAACAATGTTTATGTAAACCCCAAAAAGCATGATGGCAATAAAAGCAATTAACATAACACCTAAAGTAACACCTGCATTAACAACCATAGAGTAATCGCCTTCTATTATAGAAGTCATTATATTGCCCGTAAATATACCAAACATAAGCATAAAAGCAAAGCCTTGGGCACTATAAATAAATTGGGTTATTGCGTAGCGAATAGCATATGGTTTCATAAATTTAAACATCTTAAAGAAATATTTGTTATCGCCTTTTGTAAGTTTCGATTTAAGTGCTTTCATGCTTATCCCCTCCCTTTGCTTTCGTAGATATTTTTATATGCATCATTTTTAGTAATTAATTCTTCATGCGTACCTATTCCAGAAATTTTGCCATCTTCCATAACAATTACAGTATCGCACACAGAAATTGCACTCATGCGATGAGATACCATAATTAAAGTCTTTTGTGATGATATTGTTTTAAAACTTCCTAAAATTGAGCTTTCGGTTGCAGGGTCTAAAGAAGATGTTGCTTCGTCAAACAAGATTATAGGAGCATTTTTATAAAATGCTCTCGCCATTGCAATACGCTGACGTTGCCCGCCTGAAACATTCTCGGCTGCCTCGGTTAAAACTCCATCAAATCTATTTGGCAAAGTATTAATAAAATCCAGTATACCTGCATCTTCACAAGCTTTCTCAAGTCGAGTCATATCTGTAATTTCGCCCTCAAGTGTAATATTCTTTCCAATACTTTCAGGGAATAAAAAAGAGTCTTGTGGAACATATGCAAAAAGATTTCTAAGAGCTGCCTTATCAAATTGTGATGTGCTCTTCTCTCCAATTGTGATAGTGCCGTTTTGAGGTTCATATAGACCAAGCAAAAGCTTTAATATTGTAGACTTGCCAGAACCACTACCGCCAACAATGGCAACTTTACTGCCCGATTTTATACAAAAATTCGCACTATTTACTGCTAGATGTGAGTCCTCTTCTTCGCTATAAGAAAAATCAACAGTATTAAAATTTATATCAAATGCCTTAAGTTCGCCGTTTTCTATGCCATTCTGTTCAAGTTCTTCTAAAGCATCAGCCGTATTATCGTTAAGGCGTTTAGCACCTGCCGATAACTCTGCAAGCCTTCCAACATTTTGCCCAAGTTGCATAATTCCACCAGCTGCAACCATTATTGTTGTTACAAAGGCTATAAAATCAGCGACCGACATATCGCCCCTAATAGTGGCAAGTGCTAACACTATAAAAACGACAATTAGCGGGCTAAACATTGTGGTAACCATTGTTCCAACCAAAAGTGCTATACCTCTGGCAAAACGTTTTGTAACCGCAAAAAAGCTATTATACGCATCCATATAACGCTCTTCAACAACATCTTCTAAAGAATATGCTGCTATAACAGAAAGGTTTTGCAAAGAATCGTTCACAACGGCGTTAAACTTTGCACTTTCTTCCGATTGTTTAACGCTAAGCTTCTGTATTGGCTTGGAGAGCAAAAACTGAAGTAAAAGCATACCAATTGCACACAAAAATAAAATTCCTGTAAACGACGGACTTATAAGAAGTAAAAATACAAAAGCCGAAATAAATGATATAAAATCGGCAAACAATCCTAAAGTTCCCGTAGATACAAAGCTTTCTGCTCTTGGAATATCTACGGAGTAAATAGATAACCTTTCGCCGCTTGGCACCTTTTCAACCTTAGAGAAAGGTACTCGTAAGAAGTGATTAATAAAACTTGCACGAAGCTTATATCCAGCGGATGCCGAAAAGCGAAACATAGTAAGTGTTGATACTGCCGAAGCCAAAGCCCTTATCAACATAACTCCTGTAATAAAAATTATAAACCTAACTAAAACATCTACGTCGCCAATAACAGCAGCCTCACTCATTTCTCCGCTTAAACGGTTCATAACAACAAGTGATATAGAAGATACAGTAGCTGCCAGCATGAAAAGTAGCATAAAACTGTGATACCTAAGCTCTGTTTTTCTTAATGTTGTGAAAAAGTTTTTCATGTGTTTTGTTGCCTCCTTATGGTTAATACTGTTATTATAGCACGAAACTTTGTACTTGACAATAGAGTAGACGTTGTTTTTTTATTATATACAAGGTACTAACAATATGGACATTTTCATATAAATGAAAGGACTAAAGGAGGATGATGAAATGAACAATGGCTCAAAATGCCCTGTAACAGGAAACACAGGAAGACCTGATTTTGCAAGAGGTACAAGCAATAGAGATTGGTGGCCTAATAAGCTTGATTTAAGCATACTGCACCAAAATTCAAATTTGAGCAACCCAATGGGAAGTAATTTCAATTATATTAAAGAATTTAAAACGCTAAACCTTCAGGCTTTGAAAAACGATATATTTGCTTTAATGAACGACTCACAAGATTGGTGGCCAGCAGACTATGGGCACTATGGACCTTTTTTTATCAGAATGGCTTGGCATAGTGCAGGTACATATCGCACTATGGACGGCAGAGGCGGTGCAAGGGACGGAACACAGAGATTTCCTCCACTTAATAGCTGGCCTGATAACATAAATTTAGATAAAGCTAGAAGGCTGCTATGGCCAATTAAGAAAAAATACGGCAAAAAAATATCATGGGCTGACCTTATGGTGTTTGCTGGAAATTGTGCCATAGAATCCATGGGCGGCAAAGTAATAGGATTTGCTGGAGGACGTGTGGATGTTTGGGAGCCTCAAAATGATATTTTCTGGGGTTCAGAAAGAACATGGCTAGGTGATGATGAAAGATATAAAGGTGATAGGCAGCTAGATAGCCCATTAGCAGCTGTACAAATGGGCCTTATTTATGTTAATCCAGAAGGTCCTAACGGGCAACCAATCCCACTAGAATCGGCAAAAGATGTTCGCGAAACATTTAAGCGAATGGCAATGAATGATGAAGAAACAGTCGTTTTAATTGCTGGAGGCCATACATTTGGAAAAACGCATGGAGCAGCACCTGCAACTTATGTTGGTAGAGAGCCAGAAGCTGCACCTATTGAAGAGCAAGGTTTGGGCTGGAAGAATAGCTTTGGCACAGGAAATGCTTCGGATACGATTAGTAGTGGACTTGAGGGTGCTTGGAAACCAAATCCAACAAAATGGGATATGGGTTACTTAAAAGTTTTACTTAAGTATGAATGGGAATTAACAAAAAGCCCAGCAGGAGCACACATTTGGCTTGCAAAAGATGTTGATGAAGAAGATTTGGTTGTAGATGCTCACGACCCTAACAAAAAACACCGACCTATGATGACAACAGCCGATTTATCCCTTAAATTTGACCCAATTTACGAAAAAATCGCAAGAAACTACCTTGCAAACCCAGAAAAATTTACAGATGATTTTGCCAAAGCATGGTTCAAGCTCACTCATAGAGATATGGGTCCAACATCTCTATATTTTGGTAATGAAGTGCCAAATGAAGAGTTCTTGTGGCAAGACCCTATTCCAAAATGTGAAATGGATACAATAAATAACTGGGATATTGAAAAATTAAAATACAAAATTATAGAATCTGGTTTAAGTGTATCACAATTAGTTAGCACTGCTTGGGCAAGTGCAGCTTCTTTTAGAGGGTCTGACATGCGAGGCGGAGCAAATGGTGCTCGTATTAGACTCGAGCCACAAATTTCTTGGGAAATAAATCAGCCTGCAAAGTTGAAAATTGTACTCGATATATACGAACAAATTAGGCGTGAATTTAACACATATGCAAAATGTGTATCTATTGCCGATTTAATTATTTTAGGTGGCAATGTTGGTATCGAAATTGCGGCAAAAAATGCGGGTATTAAAATTAGCGTTCCATTTACACTAGGAAGAATGGATACTTCGCAAGAACAAACAGACGTAGAGTCATTTAAAGTATTGGAGCCTGTTTATGACGGATTTAGAAACTATCAAAAACGGGCATTTTCAACGCTACCCGAAGAACTACTAATTGACAGAGCACAATTGTTAACATTAACAGCACCAGAAATGACAGTTTTGCTTGGTGGGCTAAGAGTTTTAGGTAATAATTATGAAAAGTCGCCTCACGGTGTGCTTACTAATTCACCTGAAACACTAACTAATGATTTTTTTGTAAACCTTTTAGATATGAATACCGAATGGAAGCCAACTAATGATAAAAACCTATTTATCGGAGTTGATAGAAATACTGGCAAACAAAAATGGACAGCAACTAGAGTAGATTTAATTTTTGGCTCAAACTCTCAATTAAGAGCTATTGCAGAAGTATATGCAAGCGATGACTCACGGGATAAATTCTTAAAAGACTTTGTTATGGCATGGAACAAAGTTATGAATGCCGACAGATTTGACTTATTGAGATAGAAAAATGGCAAAAATAAAGAAATTATTATTAAATTTACTAGGATTTATATGCTTAGGGTTAGGTGCAATAGGTATATTTATGCCTGGCTTGCCAACAACGCCTTTTGTTATACTTGCAGCCATATGCTTTTCTAGGAGCAACGAAAAAGCTTATAAATGGCTAAAGTCAACAAAATTTTTTGGCCCCTATATTGAGCATTACAAAACTAAACAAGGCGTTGCTAAAAGACTTAAAATAGTTAGCATTATTGTTGTGTTAACGTCGCTAACTATATCTATGTTAATGCTAAGAACTACATGGGCTTTTATTGTGCTACCTATAGTTGGGTTGTGTGTTTCTATACACATAGCATTAATTAAAACAAAATTAATTTAACTATTGTAATGACATAATAGACGATAACCATAATTATTTTATAGGCTATCGTCTATTTATTCATCAATCTAAGAAAGTATTTTCTTTAAATCAGCTTCTGGTGTAGATATAGGTGTTAAATTAAATTTATCTACAAGCACATTTAATATATTAGGTGAAATAAATGCAGGTAAACTAGGGCCGATATAAATATTCTTAATACCTAATGATAGCAACGTTAACAAAATGCAAACAGCTTTTTGCTCATACCAAGAAAGAACCAAAGTCAGTGGCAACTCATTTATATCACAACCAAATGCTTCGGATAAGGCTATTGCTACCTTGATCGCACCATATACGTCATTACATTGCCCAATATCCATAATGCGTGGCAATCCGCCAATCTCACCTATATCAAGGTCGTTAAAACGAAATTTTCCACAAGCAAGTGTTAGAATAATAGAATCTTTGGGTGATTGCTTAACAAACTCGGTATAATAATTTCTACCAGACTTTGAACCATCACACCCTCCAACAAGGAAAAAATGTTTGATTGCTCCAGCTTTAACAGCCTCAATCACTTTATCAGCTATCGATAATACTGTACCATGTGCAAAGCCTGTAGTTAGCGTATCCCCACCATTAATTCCTGTCATTTTACGGGTTTCTTTGTATCCTCCAAGTTCTAGTGCCTTGTTAATAATTGGCGTAAAGTCTTTATCATCACCTATATGAACTATTTCTGGGTATGATACTACCGATGTTGTAAACACTCTATCGGCATAACTTGATTTAACAGGCATAATGCAATTTGTTGTAAATAAAACAGGAGCTTTAACATTATCAAATTCAGTCTGCTGGTTTTGCCATGCTGTGCCAAAATTGCCTTTTAAGTGAGGATATTTTTTCAGTTCAGGGTACCCATGAGCTGGAAGCATTTCACTATGAGTATATATATTTATACCTCTGCCTTCTGTTTTCTCTAATAATAATTTAAGGTCATACAAATCATGCCCTGATATAATTATAAATGGTCCTGGCTCAATATTACAGCTTACTTTTGTAGGTACAGGGTTTCCATATGTACCTGTATTTGCTTTGTCTAATAGCTCCATACACATTAAATTTATGCTACCAAGCTCCATGGCAAGTGCAAATAATTTATCAACAGACTTACTTTCGCCTATTGCAATTAATCCCTTGCAGAAAAAACTATTAATAACATCATCCATTTTCCCAAGTACATAAGCATGATGAGCATATGCTGCCATTCCTCGTAATCCAAATAGTATAAGTGACTTTAATGAACGTATATCCTCATTATCTTCCCAAAGTTGCTGTATGCTATAGGCATCATTTCTTGAGCAAGTAGACGCACACTCACTACATCTAGGAACAAGCTTCTCTTTTTCCATTTTAGCTATTTCAATTTGTTGCAATATAGTTTCATCATTAAAATTTACATTAGTTACGGTTGTAAATAATCCGTCAATTATAGCTTTATAAGTGCTGTATGTTGGTGTGGTGTTACCTTCAGTAGCTCTGGCAAGGCCAATAAGCTCTCCCGTTAACTTATCTTGTAGGTTAGATGTATCGGCTTTTTTGCCACATACACCACCTATTGTACAACCTAATCCTTTAGCAGTTTGTTCACATTGAAAACAAAACATCGACATAATAAACCTCTCCTCTAATTCTCTAAAATTCTTCCATCTGTTGATATAGTTACAATTTGCCATGGTATCATTTTTTCACAGTTCTTAAGAGCGGTTTTTGCTGCATTTTCAATCCCACTACAGCATGGAACTTCCATCCTTGCAACAGTTACAGATTTTATATCGTTCTGACTTAATATAGCAGTCAATTTTTCAGAATACTCTCCTTCATCTAATTTCGGGCACCCAATTATAGTTATCTTGTTTTTCATGTATTCTTCATGAAAATTACCGTAAGCATAGGCAGCACAATCAGCTGCAATAAGTAAATTGGAGTTGTTAAAGTAAGGTGCATTAGATGGCACAAGCTTTATCTGTACTGGCCATTGATTAAGGTGAGTTTTGATTAATTGTGATTTTATCTGTTCATCTTCCAAAGAAACTTCCCTATCAATTTGTTTTGAATGTGTGCTAGGACATCCACAAGCTAATGAGTCCACATTCTCAAAGCTAATCGCCTCTGTTGGGCAAACAGGTAAACAGTTTCCAAGTCCATCACAATAATCTTCACGCAATAGCCGTGCTTTTCCATCAACTAGGCCAATAGCACTTTCTTTACAGGCTGTAACACATAAACCGCAACCAATACATTTACTTTCATCAATACTTATAATTTTTCTAACCATTATTTATCCATCCTTTTATCTTGACTTATTAAATTTAATATATTATGATTATACTATTATAAATAAAACTAGTCTGTTGCAAATACAACAATGGAGGATTTTATGAAAAATTTTTTTGATGTAGCAAAAAACAATCCCCTATTTCAAGGGATTGCTTTTTCAGATTTTGAAAATATGCTAAATTGCTTATCCGCAAAAGCTGCCATATATAAAAAAGATGATATAGTATTGCTATCTGGTAATTCTATAAATTTTGTAGGGTTAATTGTATCTGGCTCAATCAAGATTATAAAGGAAGATATAAACGGCAATATCAACATCTTAACTACGCTTAGTACTTCAGAAATTTTTGGCGAAGTTTTTGCTTGTGCCGAAATATTTCATAGCCCAGTTACTATACAGGCACTTGAAGATACAGAAATAATTTTTTTAAATTATAGTAAAATAATTACTTTATGCAGCAATGCTTGCCATTTTCACGCAATGCTTGTAAAAAATATGCTTAAAGTGCTTGCTGAAAAAAATTTAATGCTTAACCAAAAAATCGAAATTCTTTCAAAACGAACAACTAGAGAAAAACTGCTATGTTTTTTTGACTATCAAAGAGGTACAGCAAGAAAATTTACAATCCCTTTTAACCGTGAAGAAATGGCTCTTTATCTTTGTGTAGACCGCAGTGCAATGTCTAACGAACTTTGCAAAATGCGAGATGATGGGCTTATTAAATTTAATAGAAATAAATTTGAAATTATATAATCTTATATTTTTAAAAATTTTATCCCGATATTATCGGGACTTTTTATTATATAAGGTTATAAAGACAATCTTTTAAATAATATTATATATAAATATTTTAGCATGGGAGGTATTCTCTTGAAAAATACAAAAATCATTGCTACACATAATTTTTTGTATGATAAAAATGAAAGAAAAGCCTGCGTAAAAAAAATACTTATGCGTTATATAATTAGAGATATTGTTGGAGATACAGCTTACTATAATCACTGGTATAAAAAACTTCAATGAAAAATCAAATTGTAGCCATTTATTGTAGATTGTCTAAAGAAGATTTAGATAAATCTAACGAATACGACAATAGTGAAAGCATACAAAACCAAAAATCTTTACTAATAGACTACGCTTTAGATAACAATTATTTAATTTATAACATCTATATAGATGAAGATTTATCAGGCTTTGCTGACAGACCAGCCTTTAAACAAATGATACATGATGCTTCTGAAAAAAAGTTTAATATAGTTTTATGTAAGCATCAATCACGTTTTACAAGAGATATGGAGATAGTAGAGAAATATATTCATGGACTTTTTGTTGAGTGGGGCATACGCTTTATAAGCCTTACCGATAATGTAGATACTAATATTAAGGGAAATAAAAAAGCAAGACAAATACATGGGCTTATAAACGAGTGGTATAGCGAAGACTTATCTGAAAATATTCGCACCGTTTTTAAAAAGAAAATGCAAGATGGGCAATTTTTGGGGGCATTTGCTTGCTATGGATATGCAAAAGACCCAAATGATAGACATAAATTAATTATCGACGAAGAGGCGGCAAGTATTGTTCGCAAAATTTTCTTCATGTACCTTAATGGTTATGGAAATCAAAAAATAGCTACTACTCTAACTCAAAGAGGTATACTAACGCCTACAGAGTATAAACAATCAAAAGGGTTTAATTTCAAAGCACCCAACACAGCTTGTTTTAGCCAAAACCATGGTATTTGGTCACCAACTACAATAAAGCGTATTCTTACAAACGAAACTTATACAGGCACTTTAATACAAGCTAGAGAGCGAAAAATTAGCTATAAATCAAAAAAAGTCATTACAGTCCCTAAAGAACAGTGGATTATAGTTAAAAATAATCATGAAGCCATAATAGAAAAAACTACTTTTGATAAAGTGCAAAAACTTTTAAAAGCTAAAAGAAAAAGCTATAAAAGCAAATATAGTAACAATCCAGAGCCAAAGCCTCATATATTGGCTGGCAAAGTAAAGTGTGCCAATTGTGGCTCTACTATGCAAAGAAGCGGCATATCTCGAAACCAATTAACTTATTATCTTAATTGTAAGCTTGCTTCAAAAACAAAAAGAAAAGAATGTAGCCCTCGCTCTATAAGGCAAGATCACATTGAAAAAACTATATTAGAATCTATAAATTCCATAATAAACAATTACTTATATGAAGCTGGGCATTATGAGCTTAAAAGTGAAGTTGCAAATCACCTAAGTAATGAGGATAAAAATACTAACAATGTTTTGAAAAAACAAATTGCAGAATTTTCTTCAAAAATTGACACTGCTCAAAAAAACATTGTATTAGCTTACAAGGATAAGCTAAGTGGCTTAATTAACGATGGAGATTTTGTAAACTTTAAAGCACTATTGGAAGGAGAAATGGATTCTCTAATTAAAAGAAAAAAACAATTAGAAGAAGAATTGGTACTTTTCGAAAATCAACAATTAACCCATAGCAATATTAAGAGCTGTATGGAAAAATATCAAAACATAGATAAACTTACTCATGAAATTATAAATGACTTTATAGATACAATTTGTGTAGACGTAAAAGATTCTTGCACAAAAGAACAAGCAATTCTAATAAATTGGACTTTTTAGTGGCATAAATAGTATAGTGTTAAGGATATAAATATGGCACATGTGTACCATGGCCATTATCATCATAGGCTTCTGCTTTGCCTCCAACAAAATCTTTAAATGCAATAATTCTATTTCTTGGTAAGCACAAATCATCTACTAAAGACACACCCGTATCAAGTATAGCAATTGTAACTCCCCTGCCACTCAAGCCCTCCTTTTGTACTTTATCTGCATTTACAATTTTCCTTGCAATGTTCATCTGTGCACTTACATGCGATGTTTTGTGAATAGCCTTTATTTGCTCTATATCATGCAAGTTTTTTAATTTACTTTCGGGTATTTCTAATACATACGAATTTATCATAGGAAGTTTGTATTTTATAACACCAAGCTCTGTAATTTTGTTGTTTTTTTCTAGGTCTGTAGTGCATTCGATTATAATTTCAATAGTTTTCATAGAAGACACCTACTTTTATAGTGTAATCTATGCCTAGGATTTCTAACTTGACACAAAAAGACTTGTACTACTAATTTTTTTTATGTTCAAGCAATATTTGCCATGGTTAAACATAGAATGAAAATATATCTTAGGCAACAAAGCCAAAAGGGAGGAATAACTATGCACAATTGTGGTGGTGGAAATAATATGCTTATGCTTATTTTACTAATGAGCATGATGGGCGGCTCTGGCCAAGGCTTTATGGGTGGCGACAACATGATGTTAATGCTACTTTTACTTATGAGCATGGGCGGAAGCGGCTTAACAGGAATGGAAGTTAACTAATTCTATCATGCAACAAAAAAGGACGATTAAAGTCGTCCTTTCTTTTATTGTTTTATAATTCTAATTCTTTAATCCAAATACTGTACGAAGCATCACTTGGCATTTTAAAATCTCCTCTTGGAGATAAAGAAATTGGTATGACTTTTGGACCATCTGGCATACACGAACGCTTAAACTGCGAGTTGAAAAACCTTTTATAAAATAGTTTAAGCCATTTAGTAATTTCGTCTTTTGAGTATTCCTCAAAAAACGCATGTTCTGCAAGATAAACTATTTTTTTCGGCGAAAAGCCGTATTTTAGCATGTAGTATAAAAAGAAATCATTAAGCTCATATGGGCCAACAACCTTTTCGGTTAATTGCAAAAGCTCACCAAACTCACCAGTTGGCAAAAGTTCTGGGCTTACTGGTGTATTCAAAATATCTAAAAGAATGTTTGAAATTTCTTTGCCAAAATAATCGACTTCAGAAAACTCCTCAAACATCTTTCTAATTAGCGTTTTAGGAAGCCCAACATTTACATTGTACATGCTAAGATGGTCGCCTCCATAGGTTGCGAAGCCAAGTGCAAGCTCCGAAAGGTTACCTGTTCCAACCAATAGACCATTTACCCCATTTGCTATATTCATAACTATTTGTGTTCTTTCTCTTGCTTGTACATTTTCAAATACAACATCATGATTATTAATATCATGTCCTATGTCTTTAAAATGTTGTATACAAGCGGGTTTTATATCTATTTCTTTATAGCTTATGCCAAGCAAATCCATAAGTTTTAAAGCATTTTGATATGTTCGCCCTGTTGTTCCAAAACCGGGCATTGTAACACCTAATATATTTTTACGGCTAATATTTAAAAAGTCATAAGTTTTTGCCATTACTAGCAGTGCCATCGTAGAATCAAGCCCACCAGACACTGCAATAACAGTATTTTCTATATTTGTATGAAGTAATCTTTTCGCTAAAGCAGTGTACTGTATTTTAAGAACATCATCTGCACTTTCAGGTAAAAATGGATTTTTAGAAACTTCATAGCAAAGCTTCCCCTGAGTTTCTGTATTCAATGACACTTTAATTTGTCTAAAAACCTTCTTATCATTAAACTCCATAAAGCTATTAATTCTACGCCTAGTTTGCATAAGTTTTTCTACATCTATATCAGTGTAAACTAATTCTGATTCTTTTGAAAGCGGTTCTCTCTCGGTTAAGATTTCTCCATTTTCTGATATTATGTTATGACCTGAAAAAACAGTATCTGTTGTAGATTCGTGCATTCCAGCCGAACAGTATACATAAGCTCCAATAATTCTTCTCGACTGCTCTGAAACAACTTGTCTACGTGTAGAACTTTTTCCCATAACTTCATTACTTGCCGAAAGGTTAAAAATAATGTTGGCACCAGATAAAGCCTGATATGTGCTTGGTGGTATAGGCGTCCATAAATCATGGCAAATTTCAACACCAAAAACTATATCATTATCACAATTAAAAAGAATATCAGAACCAATAGGCACGGTTTGTCCACAAAATTCTATTTCTGTTGAAATTAGCTTAGATGCTTCAGAAAACCAACGCTCCTCGCTAAACTCATTATATCCCGGTAAATATGTTTTCGTTATAATGCCTTTTATTGTACCTTTATGAATCACGGCAGCACAATTAAATATTTGGTTATCAGCATGAACGGGTATGCCAAGGATTGAAACCATATCCATATTTTTAGTTTCTTCGATAAATTTTAAAAGTGCATTATTACAAGAATTTACAAGTGCCTTTTGATAAACTAAATCACCACAAGAATAACCCGTTATACAAAGTTCTGCAAAAGTTAGTATTTTAACACCTTTTTCATATGCTTCTTTGGTAACTCTTATTATTTCGTCAATATTGTAATTGCAATCACCAACAATCAACTTTGTTGAAGATGCACCTACCCTCACATAACCGTACATAAATATTCTCCTATCTTTTGTATACCTATTTCAATATCCTTACATTCAAGATCAGCAAAACTTATTTTTATGCTGTTAAAACTATGGTCATCTTTTGAAAAAATATCTCCAGGTGTTACAATAATTCTATGAAAAAGCAACTCCTCACAGATTTTATTAACATCAACATTTTTTTTAAAGCTAAGCCATAAATTAACCCCACCATCAGGTTTCTTATAATCTACGTATTGCAGAAGATATTTATCAATAACTCTTATAGTCGCCTCATATCTGTTTTTGTATATTTCTTTCATTTTAGAAACATGCTTTTTAAAATCATTTCCTTGTAAATACTCGGTAAAAGCTCTTTGTATAAACCCTGAAGTTGATATATCCGTTACATATTTGGCATTTGTAACATTCTCTATAATTTTCTTTGGCAAAACCATAAAACCAAGCCTAAGACCCGGCATTAGTATCTTAGAAAAAGATTTTATATAAATAACTCTATTTTTATAATCTAAAGCCTTTAACGGAATAATTTTTTCGTTACTATAAGTAAATTCACACTGATTATCTTCTTCTATTATATATGTATTGTATTTTTGTGCAAGAGCCAAAATTTTATTCTTTTTCTTTATAGAATAACTAATACAAGTTGGCGTTTGATAATACGGCATTAAGTATATAAATTTAGGATTATATATTCTTAAATAGCTTTCCAGCTTTTCAACATTCATTCCATCACTCTCTAATTCTATTTCAATAACTTGTGCATTTCTTGATAAAAATGCACCAATCGCACCATAAAATGTTGGTTTTTCAACAAAAACAACATCATTAGATGACAGCATTGCTTTAGAAAGAATATCAATCCCTTGTTGTGCACCAGAAATAACTTGAATTCTTTCCTCAGAAGTCTTTATACCAAAATCTAAAAGATATGAAACAAGAGCCTCTCTAAGCGGAGGATAGCCTTGTGCATCTTGATAACTAAAAGCATCACCCTTATCACGCTCTAGAACATTGTTAAAAATAAGCTTAAACTCATCAACAGGAAAAAGATTTGCATTTGGTGAGCTTTTTGCAAAATTTATAGCATTTTTAAAATTAAACTCTATTGTTTCATGTATCTGAAAACCAGCTTTTGGTATAGGCTCTGGTAAGTCGTTTATGGTAATAGAGGAAACATAAGTTCCGCTTCCAACTTGCGAATAAAGTATTTTCTTGTTTTCTAAAAATTTATACGCATTTATAGCCGTAACTAAACTTACTCCAAGCTCTTCAGAAAGCTTTCTTACAGGTGGAAGCTTTTCAGTAGGCTTCAATGTTCTGCACTCAATCAGCTCCAAGATTTTGTCTGAAAGCTGCCTATAAAGCGGTGTGTCTGATGATTTATCAAGTTTTATATTAAAAATTTCGCTCATCTCAAACCTCCGTATACATCATATACATTATATAATATTTTTTCTTTAAAATCTAGTGCAAATGTAGTATAATAAATTATAAGGAGGGCAATATGACAAAAAAACTTATTTTTGCAATTTTCGTATTGATTCTTACGGGATGTTCGAGAGCAGAAACCGAAATAATAAATTTTTCTAATATCTTTGGTGATTTTATTATTTCTGCCCCAGCAGATTTTGTGTACCAAAACCATGGCGAGTATGGAATATTTATTATAGGCACTGAAGATGGCAACGATTCTATAATGGTTTTTTCTATACAAAAAACTGATTTTGAAAGCTACGGGCTTGCGGCAATTGCTTCAGAATATGAAGAAAGGCTTGTTTTAGGCTTTGAAATTACACAAAATCATGAGATTATAGAAAACTCTCAAGAGCGTTTAATAAAATCGTTCGAAGCAAGCATTGACGGCGAAAATTTTCTTATCTATCTAGCATATATCGAATTTTTAGACGAATACTATATAATTCACATAACTTCTGCTACTCGTCGTAGAAGCATAGATTTTCAGCTAGATAGTATTAATTCTTTTGAAAGGCGAAGTGTGGCTCGTGGTATGTTCGACTTCTTCTATAGTGACGATTGGATTCCTTGGGAAGAGTTTGGTATTCCTATGCTAGTACATTCAGAAGTAGGCGGCATGGCTGTAATAATTCCAACAAGCATGGAAGAAGACTTGGGTGCAGGCACACCAGAAGAATATATGGAGATTGCAAAAAGTACGCTCCAAGAAATTTACTATAACCAAGGCTTTTTCATAATTAACACAGAATTCAAAAAGATAAATGGTGAAATGGCTGGTGTTATAGAGTATAGATATGTGCATGATGATGAAGGTACAATCATCTCAAGGCAGATGTTTATTTTGAGAGATGGTGTTGTTTATGTTCTTACTTATAGGGCACATGTAGAATTTTATGACAGATTTTTAAACGAAGTTATTGAAATGGAAAATAGCTTCGTAATATTAAATTAAAAAGCAGGTGATTGTACTATGCACAGTACAGAAAGCAAAAAAGAAAAATTTATATTAGTCGCAGTTGATACGGATAATATTGAAATTAATGTTGAAAGAAGTCTTGAAGAGCTTGAGGAGCTTGTTAAAACATCTGGTGGAGAAGTTTGCGGCAAAATTATTCAAAAAAGAGATGTTGTTCATCGTGGACTCTATGTTGGCTCTGGAAAGGTTGATGAAATTAGGGATCACATTTCACTTTATGAAGCCGACGGCATTGTTTGCGACGATGAGCTTAGTAACACCCAAATCAGAAATTTAGCACAAGAATTAGATGTAAAGGTTCTAGACCGAACGCTTTTAATACTTGATATTTTTGCTAACAGAGCATTGTCGGCAGAGGGTAAAGCCCAAGTTTTACTTGCACAACTTAGATACAGATTAAGCCACTTATCAGGTATTGGCAAATCGCTTTCAAGACTTGGTGCAGGAATCGGCACAAGAGGGCCTGGCGAAACAAAACTTGAAACCGACCGCAGACACATAAGAAACCAAATAGATGAGCTAACTCGCGAACTCAAACAAATAGAATCTCACAGAAAACTTTTGCGTGAAAATAGAAAGAAAAACTCTTCTATAGTAGTAAGTTTAGTAGGTTATACAAATGCAGGAAAATCAACGATTATGAACACTTTTACGGGTTCTGATGTTTATGCAGATAATAAGCTTTTTGCAACACTTGATACAACTGCACGAAAATTGAGCTTAAAAAACCAAAGCGAAGTTATTTTAACCGACACCGTTGGCTTTATACACAAGCTTCCAACAACGCTTATAAAGGCGTTTAGGGCAACACTTGAAGAGCTTAAATATGCCGATATAATTATTCATGTAGTAGATGCTGCAAGTCCATACCGAGATACACATATGAAAGTTGTTTACGATACTTTAGGCGATTTAAATATCACAGATAAACCCATTATAACCGTTTTCAATAAAATGGATTTAGAAGTTGAATTTCCTCTTCCAAAAGACAAAATGGCCACAAAAGAAGTTTTGCTTTCTGCCATAGAAAATAAAGGACATGAGGAATTTATAGACTCTATTTTAAATATTCTAAAAGAAATGCGAAAGCCCGTAAAGCTCTTAATTCCTTATACAGAAGGGTCTTTATTAAATTTAATTAGGGAACGTAGCGAGATTTTAGAGGAAACCTATGAAAACGATGGAACTCTTATCGTTGCCTATGTCGATGAAGAAATTTATAACCGCAGTGAAAAGTTTATGATTTTGTAAACATCCAATAATGAGTATTTTAAAACCAGCAATAGTGAAATCTTTCATCAGTTCAATCGAAATAGCACGGATTTCACTATTGTTGTTTTTTATCTAAAAAGTACGCTGTTATTAGAATTCATAATTACCCCTTAACGCACTAATTTTTATTTACATTTCTTTAAATTTTCATGCCCAATATTATATATTTGGAATTTTTCATATGATGATTTTACTGTAGTATTCATTTCCTGTATCAAGTTACCTCTATTATCTATCGTATGCAAACTTAATTATTTCATTTCTATTGCTTACTTTACTCATCAATCTATTTAAAATCGTTGTTTTGCCTAACCAATCTTCTACCTCTACTAACTTGCCAGCTTTGTTGTATTCAAAATATACTTTCTTCTCGTTCGATTAATTTATTAGCTTTACTAAGTTTTTAGAATTATAGTTAAATTCAGTTACGTAGCCATCTTTATCTATTTTTTATAAAAAATTACCATATTTTCCTCAATTGTTTCTTTTTAAACCCAAATTGGAAGATCTTCTCTACCATCTAGAGGAATCCATTCAACTGCACTCGGTGTAAAACT